>QMCD01001660.1_pt1 | contig 13226 bp, 7 predicted proteins | sample 1821841 | NCBI WGS metagenome assembly QMCD01 (sample SAMN01991225, study PRJNA193472) | Termite gut metagenome, whole genome shotgun sequencing project. | isolation source: worker | host: Macrotermes natalensis | reverse complement strand
CACGCGAATGCCGTGACGGTGACAGATTGCCGCCACCTCCGCCCCCGGATCTGCGATCCCGGGCACACCCGCCTCGGAGATCACCCCCACGCTCCGGCCCTCCAACAGCGGTTTCACCAACCGTTCCACCTCCTCCGGCCGGGTATGCTCGTTCAGTTCGGCGAATTCGAGCGAGTCGATCGGTACGCCGATCCCCGCCCTGCTCAGAAACCGCCGCGCCGAGCGCACGTTCTCGACGATGAAATAGTCCAACGACCGCATCACCGCGAGGTTCGCCGCGGGCAATACATCCCACACCGCCCCCTCCTCGCCGATCGGGCACGGGATCATATATAAGACTCCTTTTTCTTTCATGTGGAGCTACTACAAATTCAACATAAAGCAAATAAACCCTATCGACACGGCGGCGAAAAAAATATTGTTAAGCCAATATGCCATCTTAAGAGGTTTTGTATGGTATCTTTTTCTGGCACAGATCGCAACAACCAGATACAGCAACATAAATAGGCATACAACGACCACAAGACCGAATACAACAGCCAATCCGATACTGGGATCTGCATATCCTCTGTATAGCAGGCTTGCTATCATCAGCAGGTATATTATATTTATACACGCCAATATAAAAAGACTTGATTTGCCTTTGAAGAACCTGTTCATTTTATTCTTTAATGAAGATACGTTTCACGCGGGCGTCGACCGAGGTCATTACTTCGTATGGTATCGTGCCGAGCACGTGCGCCATATCCTCGACCGTATGCCCCGGCGTAGGGCCGAATATCACCACTTCGTCGCCCACCCGAACATCTGTCCCGGTAACGTCGAGTGCGCAGGTATCCATGCTTATACGGCCGATCGTGGGTACGGGTTCGCCACCCACAAGCGCCTTCCATTGGCCATTACCCAGACGCCGGTCGAGGCCGTCGGCATATCCCACGGGTATCACGGCCACGCGCATCGTGCCGCGAACTACCCCCTCGCGCCCGTACCCGACCGTTTCACCCTCTGCCAACTCCTTCACCTGTACGATCCGCGAACGCAGCATGCTTACGGGGCGCAGGCACAGCCGCGGCTCACATATCCCGTACAGTCCGATGCCGAGGCGCACCATATCGAACACAGCCTGCGGGAAACGCGCTATCCCCGCACTGTTGGCAATGTGGCGAATCGGGTTGCCGGACAACCTACTGCTCATTTTATCAAAAAGTGCGATCTGGCCGAGCGTAAATTCATCGTGCTCCGGTTCATCGGCGCAGGCGAGGTGGGAGAATACCGAACTTACACGCACAAGCCCGGACAGACGCTCCAACTCGGCGATCAAACGCAGCATGTCGCTCTCCTCGAACCCGAGGCGGTGCATGCCCGTATCGAGTTTGATATGCACGGGGTACGACCGCTCGCCGCGACTGCCGAGCGCCGCCGCGAAGCCCGCCAGCGATTCGAAATTGTATATCTCCGGCTCAAGGCCGTTATCTATCATCAGCCCGAAACTGTCAGCATCGGCGTTGAGTACCACTATGGGTATCGTGATCCCCCTTCGGCGCAGAGCTACCCCCTCATCGGCGAACGCCACGGCAAGGTATTCCACACCCTGATGTTGCAGCATCGCCGCGACCTCGTGCGACCCATTGCCGTAGCCCGCCGCTTTGACCATCGCCATCACCCTCACGCCCGACGGCAGCATTGCGCGATGAACGTTCAGATTGTGGATCATTGCGTCGAGGTCGATCTCAAGCACAGTGGTGTGGCTCTTGCTTTCGAGCGCGTGGGTAAGGCGCTCAAATTGCGAACTGCGGTTACCCTTTACCAACACCGCGCGTCCCGCGAAATCGTCGCGGCCCATGGCGGCGAGGTATGCCTCGGTGGTGGGGTGGAAATCGGCGTGGGGCACATCGAACATGTCGGCATGGAGCCTGATACGCTCACCGATGCCCACAAGCCTGTCGACCCCCGAGCGCGCGACCATCTGCCCGACGCGCGTATAGAGTTCCCTCTCCGCGAAACCGCTCTGGAGGATATCAGAAAGCACCAATGTTTGCGGCCGTCCCCCCGCCACTCCTGCGAGGTAGTCGAGTGCTATGGCAAGCGAGTTTATATCCGAATTATACGAGTCGTTGACGATCAGCGAATCGTTGATGCCCTCCTTCAGTTCGAGGCGCATGGCGACCGGCTGCAACGACGCCAGACGTGCGACTGTCGATGTGTGGTCATAACCCAGCACGTCCCAGAGGGCGACCGCCGCCGCTGCGTTCTGGCGCGATGCCTCGTCGCCGAATATCTCGCGGGCTTCCGTTTCGCATGCCGCATCGAATAGCCGTGCCTGCGGGTATGCTTCCCGCAATGCGTTCTCCACCAATGGGTAGGCGCTGTTGTATATTATCGTCCGCACTCCCGCGAAAAGTTGCAGTTTCTCGGCCGCCTTTTCCTCATGCGAACTGAAATTCTCCTGATGCGCATCGCCCAGCGTGGTTATTATACCCACATCGGGCCTCACCACCGCGGCCAGACGCGCCATTTCACCCGGCTGCGAGATGCCCGCCTCGACGAGCACCACATCCTCGTCGCCCGCGGCCATCAGAAGCGACAACGGAACGCCGATCTGCGAATTATAGCTCTTAGGGCTGCGAAAAAGCGTCACACCCGCCGGGGCCAGCGCCGCCGCCCACTCCTTGACCACCGTTTTACCGTTACTGCCCGTGATACCGACCACCGTACCTTTGAAACGCGACCGCCAGTCGGCCGCCAACGCCTGAAGAGCTGTAACGCTATTCGCCACGCGCACGAACCCGGCATCGGGATAATCGCCCGCCTCTACATCACGCTCGACCATGAACGCACGCACTCCGCGCCGGTACAGTTCGCCTATGTAGGCATGCCCGTCGTGGTTGCGCCCCGCAATGGCCGCGAACAAAGGCACGCCCCCGGGCAGCGCGGCACGGCTGTCGGAGAACACCGATCCTGCCGTAATATCACGCCCCGCAAGCACACCACCGCACACGGCGGCCATTTCACTCAATGCGTACTTCATCCATCGTGCAAGATAGCACTTTTTTAGTGATTCCCGAATACAAGCAAGGGATCTGCGATTTTGTTTTGAAAACAAAACGCAGATCCCTTGCTTGCGTTCGGGGCAACACACTTTGTGTGTCTTGGTTTAATTATTAAAAACTATTCCCGCAGTTGCGGAATATCGACCGAATTCTCGCTGTCGCCGATTAGGTGTTCGGAGAAGTAGTCGGCCATCCGCCAGAAGAAATAGTCGGTCATATTGCCGAAGCTGTGGGACTGTCCGGGCAGGATGAGCATATCGAAGCGCTTGCCCGCCTTTATCAGTGCATCCACTACGACTATCGTGTTGGCCGGATGGACGTTGTTGTCCACATCGCCGGTGACCAACAGCAGACGTCCTTTAAGCCTCGGGGCGAGTTGCTGGTTGTTCGCGATCGAGTATTTGAAGGTAGTGTCCTGCTTCTGCTCGTTCACCTCTTCCTTCACGCCGTGGTGCTTTTCGCTCCACCAGCGGTTATATATCGCGTTGTCATGGTTGCCCGCGCACGATACGGCGACTTTGTAGAAGTCGGGGTACTGGAGTATCGCGGCCGTCGACATGAACCCGCCACCGGAGTGGCCCGTGATACCAACCTTGGTGATGTCGATGAACGGATAACGGTCGGCCAACTGTGTGACGGCCGCCCTTTGGTCGGGGAGACCGTAATCGCGCAGATTGCCGTAACCGTAGGTATGGTACCATTTCGAACGCGAGGGATGGCCGCCGCGGTTACCAACGGAAACCACGATGAAACCCAACTGCGCAAGCTGGTCGAGGCGGTAGCCCGGTGCGCGGAACGTGTAGTGGGGGCCTTCGACCTGCGGGCCGGGGTAGACATACTCGATGATCGGGTACATCTTGGTCGAATCGAGGTCGTATGGATAATAGATCGTACCATAGAGGTCGGTCGTGCCGTCGGCTGCCTTGACCTTGAACGGTTTCGGGAACTTGTAACCCGCTTCGAACAGGCGCGACAGGTCGGCTTCTTCGAGGTCCATCATCTTGCGGCCGGTCACGTCGTAAAGCGTCGACACCGGAGCCGCGTCGTTGCGCGAACGGTTGTCGACGAAATAGCGCATCCTCTCGCCCATGACCACCTCGTGGGTGAAGTCGCCGGGGGTGAGCAGTTTCAGACCCGAGCCGTCGAAGTTCACGCGGTAGAGGAAGTTGTAATAGGGGTTGATGTCCTTCTCGCGTCCCTGTGCCACGAAATATATCGTGCGTGCGGCGGGGTCGACGTGGAGTATGTTGTCGACGTGCCACGGGCCGGAGGTTATCTGGTTTTTGCGCTTACCGTCCCAACTGTAAAGATAGAGGTGGGCCCATCCGTCCTCTTCGCTCCAGTGGATGATGTCGCTGCCGGGGCCATTCGTGAGGCGCAGGCCGCGCGTTTCGAGGTAGGTGTTGAAACGCTCTTCGATAAGCGTCTTAACGGTCAGCGTTTCGACGTCCACGCGGCAGATGTCCATGCGTTTCAGGTCGCGGCTCATGCGCGTGAGGAAGAATGCGTCGCTGCCACCCAGCCAAACGGTCGAGCGGAGCGTGTAGTCGTCGAGTACCGTTCTCACGGGCTTGCCGGTTATCACCCCTATGGTCTGGTCTTTGAACGCACCGGCATCTATATCGCGCATCTGTTCGGTCTCCATATCTAATATATAGAGATATTGCTGCGGGGCTTCCTTTTCTCCGGGCATGTGGTAGCGGTATGTTTCGAGGGTGGGACGCGGGCGGGCTGTGTGGCGTATTACCCACAGGTCTTTCACCTCGCGCTCGTCGGTCTTGCCCACGATGAAATGGCGCGAGTCGGGCGACCATGCGATATTGGCGTTCTTACGCTTTTCGGCCTCCTTCTTCTCGTCCGTATCCGACATCATACGCGAGCTGGCGTACCCGAAATAGCGCTCTCCGTCGATGGTGAGCTGGCGTTCGACTATGGTCGAGTCTGCCTCGTTTACGCACGCCTTGTCGTAATTCTCGCGGTCCATATACCACAGGTTGAAACCCTTGACGAAGACTACGTACCGTCCGTCTGGCGAAATGCTGCCCCATGAGGGCGTGCGCTGCGTCTTGTAATCCTCCAGGTGGGTAAGTTTGCCGGTCGAGACGTTGTATTCGAAGACATATTTCTTCTTCCTGTCCTTGTCCATCTTGCCCGTTTCGGGGTTCAGTACCTCCTCTGTCTCCACCCTGCTTTCAACAGTGAAGCGGAAGGCCGTTTCGTCGGCCGTGAAGCGTATGTTCCCCACGGGCAGGTGCTGTGCGTCGTAGGGGTCTTTGAGGATGCGCGTGAGTTCGGCGGCCATGCGGTCGTTGTCGAATAGGAGTTTCTTTGTCCCGCGGTCGGGATCGACCAGATACCAGTTCATGCCCTCCGACGTGCGGTAGGTGTACCAGAACCGGTTTGACTTTTCGAGCCAGTTGGGCTGCACGTTGAGCGAATAGACCATCTGACGCAGTTTGGCGGGTGTGAACCTCGCCGCCGCCTGATAATTGGCCTCGGTCACGGACTGGCGCTGGGCGTAGGCCGACAGCGAAAGAATGGCTGCCGCTGCCAATAACAATAACTTCTTCATTATCTAAACAGGTTTTACGTTTTTTAATGAATCGGCAAGATAGCGATTATTCACCTGATTTTCTGTCTGATTATCCGGCGAAGCGGCAAAATATGGGGGTCAGTCGCCGGGCGCGTGCGTGGGGTGCGGCGGTAATTCCGGATACCGGCATTCTGGATTGCCACGCCCTGTAGGCTCGCAAAGACGGTGCGTAAGTTCTCAGGCTGGAGCCAGCGGAGGTGTGCATTGCGCGAGGGGCAGTCCTCCGCCCGGGGTGGCCTCCGGACTGCAAGGGCCAACGCACTAAAGCCCACGTTCCCTGGCGGGCGCAAAATGAAGGCCGCGCTCCACGCGCGGCCCAAATAATCAATATTTCACCTTCTCCGGCGTCGCGTTCCAAAGTGTGAATGGCGCGAGAGCTTCGGCGTGCAGTATGTCTACTGCGGGTATTGTGCGTTCGGCAGGCGGAAGTGCGATCTGTTCATAGATGAACGAATCGTCGAATCCCGCCCCGGCAGCGTCATGACGGTTGGCGCCATAGTATATCGTGCGGATCCCGGCCCAGTAGGCGGCGCTGAGGCACATCGGGCACGGTTCGCACGAGGTGTAGAGGTCACAGCCGTCGAGTTTGAACGTGCCCCGATCAGCACACGCGCGGCGAATCGCGATGATCTCGGCATGGGCCGTGGGATCGTCGTTCAGGGTCACGGAGTTCGAACCGCGTGCGACGATCTCTCCGCCGCGCGCAATGACTGCCCCGAATGGGCCGCCACCGCTCCGCACGCTCTCTTCGGCCAATGCTATCGCCTCGCGCATAAGTTCTTCGTGTGTCATTTTATAAACATTATTTTGTCCTCTCGAAGCGTTGAGCGAGAGATCTCCCGCTCAACGCTTCGAGAGGACAAGAATTACTTATTCCAAACCCTCGGTGCGGGAACGGGAGCGAGCGGTTTACGTCCGGCCAACTCCTTGAGTATCTCTTCGATGGCGCGGTCGAGCTGCTGGTCTTCGCCAGCGTATTCGCGGATGGGATCGTTATCTACCCAGATATCAGGCATGATTCCTTCGTTCTCGATTATCCAGTTGCCGTCCAGGTCATAGCTGGTCATGAACGGCACGCGCATGTCCTGTCCGTCCATAAAGGGCAGCGAGCCGGAGATGCCCACGATACCGCCCCAGGTGCGCGTTCCGATCAGTTTGCCAAGCCCCAGCGCGCGGAATCCCCACGGGAACAGGTCGCCGTCCGAGGCCGAGTATTTATTAATTAGGCACACCATCGGGCCCACAAGGGTCGACTCGGGGATCGTGCCCGTCATCGTGGTGTGGCGGTTCATCGTAAGGCGGTAGGGTTCGCGGGCGAGGCGTTCGAGGATCATCGGCGAGACGTTGCCGCCGCCGTTCGCGCGGTCGTCGATGATCAGGGCCTCCTTGTCGAGTTGCGGGTAGAAGTGCTTGGCGAACTCATTGAGGCCGTCGGGGCCCATATCGGGGATGTAGATGTATCCCACGCGGCCGCCAGTGGCCTTATCGACCTTCGCGATATTCTCCTGCACCCAGTTCCAGTGGCGGATCGGCTCCTCGTCGACGATGGGGGTCACGGCCACCCTGCGCGGCTGTGCGTTGTCGCGGCGTATGGTCAGTTCTGTCATCACGCCCGCCTTGCCGACCAGAAGTTCGTAAATATCCCTGACCGTGGAAGTCTGTACGCCGTCGATTGCCGTAATAACGTCGCCTTCGCGCACGTCGAGGCCGTGAGCGGTGAGCGGCGAGCTTATGGCCTTATCCCACGACGAGCCGCGGAGTATCTTCTCGATGCGGAAAGCACCGTCCTTCGTACGCGAGAACTCGGCACCCAGCAGGCCCATCTGCACACGCGGTGCGTGCGCCATCTCGCCGGGGTTCACGTATGCGTGCCCCACATTGAGTTCGCCGATCATCTCGCCGATCAGGTAGTTCAGGTCGAGGCGGTTTTTGACGTAGGGCAGCATCTGTCCGTATTTTTCCTTCATCGCCGGCCAGTCTACGCCGTGCATGTTACTGACATAGAAACCGTCGCGGAACGCCCGCCAAGATTCGTCGAAGATCTGCGCCCACTCCTGCGAGTAGTCGACCGTGATCTTCATATCAGCCATGTTTATTGCGTCGGAAAGGTTGGCCTTGCCCTGCGGAATGTCCGTTACATAGTACTTGCCGCCGCTCGAAATGACCGCCTTTTTGCCGCCCGGAGCGACCGTCATCATTCCCTGCGCCACCTCGTCGTCCTTCTGACGTGTAAGGTCGTATATACGGACACCGTTGCGGCCACCGCTGTACCATACTTTCGTGCCGGTCGCATAAATGGGACGCTGGCCCTGAACCGGGACGCGCAGGATGCGGTCGGCGAGGCCATCGGCGTCGACCTTAACCTCTACCGCGCCGATTTTTGCCGCCTCCTCCTTCGGAGCGTTCACCTGCGGGTCTTTGTCGAGGAACGGCGAGGGGGTGTCTTTCTGTAAGAGCGCCATATAGAGGCCGCCCATATTACCGTAGGTGTGGTTCCACTCCGTCGAGCCGTAAGTGGGGTTAAAGTCGCGCGCCGAACTGAAGAACAGGTACTTGCCGTCGGAGCTGAACACCGGTGACGATGAATTGTACCATTTGTCGGTCACGGCGTATTCGCTCTTCGCGGCTATATTATATACGTACACGATGCTGAATCGGTTGTCCACAACGCGCGTGTAGGTCAGCCACTTGCTGTCGGGTGAGAAGGTCACGCCCCGAGGTGCGCCGCGTGGATCTTCTATCGGGGTCGAGACGCCTTTCGTTGCGACATCCAACATGCGCACGCGGTTCTTACGGTCTTGGTATACAATGGTTTTCGAGTCGGGCGACCATTCGAAGCCGGTGATATAGCTGTCGTTGTTCTTCGTGTACTGAACCGGGTCGCCGCCATCAGCGGGCTGGAGCCAGAGTTCGGTTTCGCCCGTGCGGTCGGAAATGTAGGCGATGTGACGACCGTCGGGCGACCACTGCGCCGAACGCTCATGTGCGCCCGGAGTGCGGGTCATGTTGCGCGTAACTCCCTTGGTTGCAGGCACGTCGAATACCTCGCCGCGCGCCGTGACCGCCACCCTCTCTCCGTCGGGCGATGCGCTCACCGCGCGGACATAGCGCGAACCGTCTTTGATCTCGTCGCGCGCATATACGTTATCGGCCGCGAGATTGACGGCAACCTTCTGCGGTTTGCGGTCGGCGACGTCCATTTTCCAGACATGGCCGCCATTCTCGAAGACAATTATGTTGCCGCCCGCCGTGGGGAATTTCACGTCGTAATCGGTGAAATTAGTAACCTTTTCGGTCGCGCCCGTGCGGGTATTGTAGGCGAAAATGTTCATTGTCCGATCGCGGTCGGAGCAGAAATAAATGACGTCGCCCACCCACATCGGGAAGATATCCTGCGCCTTGTTATCGGTTATATTGGAGACGCTTTTGCGCGCGGGGTCGTAGATCCACACGTCGTCGGCCATGCCGCCCGTATAGTACTTCCACGTCCGGAACTCGCGCATCACGCGGTTGTAGGCCAGTCGTTTGCCATCGGGCGACCAGCTTGCGAAACCGCCCTCGGGAAGTGGCACCTGGGTCGGAAGACCGCCGTCAGGACTCACGAGCCACAGTTTGCCGTCGAAGCCGCTGCCCGTGCGGTTGCGGTAGAGTATGCTTTTGCCGTCTGGCGTCCATCCCATAACGATATTGTTCGGGCCCATGCGGTCGCCCAGATCGTCGCGCGCGTTGGTCGAGGTGTAGGTCAGGCGCACCGGTTCGCCGCCTGTCACAGGGATCGTGTAGACCTCCGTGTTGCCGTCGTACTGCCCCGTGAACGCGATCGTTTTTCCGTCGGGCGAGAAGTGGGCGAACATTTCGTAACCCACGTGCGAGGTCAGGCGCACCGCGTCGCCGCCGCCCACCGGAACCCTGTACAGGTCGCCGGCATACGAAAATATGATCTCGCTGCCGTTCGTTGTCGGGAACCGCAGCAGCCTCATTTCCTGCTGTGCGCTCACCGTCGCGGCAGTCGCGGCGAGCAGGAACAAAATTTGTAAAAATGTCTTTCTCATGTATATCGGGTTTTAGATATTTTTCATAGTCGGAGCATGAAGATGCTCAAGGTATGAAATTTGTTCGTAAAATCCACACACGCCCTCCGACCCGACGGGCGAAAAGGAAAAAATCGGGGGCGACCCGTTGCCGCTCGCCTACTTTATAAGATTATCAAGCACATAATCGAGCGCCTCGGCAGGTGGGACTTCGATATCCGGGCGCACGGGACGCCGATCGGCCTCGGTCGCGCCGTAGCCGTAGAATTCTTTCCATGAGATGCCCAGCCTCATTCGTGAATACGGCAGACGGAAAGAGACCATCTCGCCGAATTGAACTATATAACCGCCTGTCTCCGTGCCCACGATCGTTCCCATATTGAATGCCTGGAATGCCCATGCAAAATTTGCCGCGGACGAAAAGGTGATCGGACTGGTCAGCAGGAATACTTTTTTATCTCCGCCAATGAAACGCAACGGGTTGTCGCGCAAGGGAATGAGTTCGAACCATGACGCGGGGTATTCGAAGATCGTATCCTGCTTGGGAAAGTCCGGGGATATGATACTTGGGCGCAATCTTCGCATCGGCTCACTAATACGCACGCGCCCTCTGCTCATCTGCTCGAACGGCACCGGCGAGATATATTGGAAAAGTTCGTCGCCCACGGAGTTACTTCCACCGCCATTTTCCCGCATATCGATTATAAGGTTGGCGATATTTCTGTTTTTCAGATCTGCGAACATCGAGACAAGGAACGGACGAAAAGCATCCAGATTGTCTAACGAGTTGAATTCCAGTGCCGCCGCATTTTTGTCTTCGATTATTCTGTATGTGAAATCCGGCTTTTCACCCATTTCCGGCGTCAGTGCAACAGCTTCTTCAAATGTAACACCAGCCGCCTCGATCGTTTCGCCGTCGGCGAACACGACCCTGTATCGCCCGGCGGGATCGAACAGTGACACCGCAACGGGCCAACCTCCGAACCACAACACTCTGACCACCCTGAACGCCATGCTCTCGCCGCTCTGGGTCGCAAGGACTTTCCTGACGATCTCTGCCGCGGGGATACCGTTGATCTGTGCGACCTGCCTGCCTTCGGAGGTCATCTCGAAAGTATCGGGGTCGACCGCGAGTGGCAGCGGGAACCACCGGGCGCCGTCCAACCACCCGAAGATCGGCGCGGGGGCTTGCAATGAAGTGTGTCCGTCGCCGAGCGATGCGACTATCGGGGCGAGTTGCAGGTAGAGGTCGAGCGTTTTTACGCTGTCGGGGAGCGAGGTTTTTATGCGCTCGATACCCGTCCGGAAATCACTCTCGGGGATAATCGTGAACGGGTCGGGGTGGATGGTGGTGATATAATAGGCCATCGTGTCGATGTCGGCGACGGCCTGTGCGCGCGAAAGTTTTGCGGGTGGCTGCCCGAACGCCGCCGTGCACGCAAAGCACAGCGACAGGATAAGCAATGTTTTTTTCATGGTTTGCAATTATGTGTACGTCATATAAGACGTATGGGAAGCCGGAATGTTACATATCGGGGGCGGCGTGGTCTTTCTCCCACTCGCCGACCACCATGTCGCAGATCTGTTCGCCGTCGATCGTGAACCGCACGGCTGTTCGCACGTTGTGGAAGCCCCTCTGCCCCACCGCGCCCGGGTTTATGAACAGCAGGTCGAGCGCGCGGTCATACTGTACCTTTAATATATGCGAATGACCCGCCACGAAGATCTTCGGGCGGGCGCTTTGCAGGCGCGCATAAGTTTTCAGATCGTACCGTCCCGGATAGCCGCCGATGTGGGTCATCATAACTTTCACGTCCTCGCACTCCCAGACCCGGAATTCCGGATAGGTTATCCGCGTCGCACCGCCGTCGCAATTCCCGTAGACACCGACCAACGGTTTGAACGCCGCGATCCGGTCGGCCGTTTCTATGGAACCGAAATCCCCGGCGTGCCACACCTCGTCGACGCTATCTAAAAATCGCATCAGCTTGTCGTCGAAATAGTTATGCGTGTCGGATATTATGCCTATTTTTTTCATGTCAAATCTCTACCAAGCCGTTCTTTATGGCATATACCACCAGATTGGCGGTATTCTTTGTGTCGGTCTTCTCCATTATGTTAGCGCGGTGCTTATCGACCGTGCGCTTGGAGATGAACAGGCGGTCGGCTATCTCCTGATTCGACAGTCCGCGGCAGATGAGCAGCAGGATTTCGAGCTCGCGGTCGGAGAGGCTGTCGGGTTCTTCATGCCGGGGCGTGGTTTTCAGTATTCCCACCAGACCTTGCAGAAGCTCCTGCGAAAAGTATGTACCGCCACGCGCCACGGTGTCGATCGCCGCGGCGACCTCCGCGATATCGGAACTTTTGAGCAGGAAACCCTTCACACCGGCCGACACCATCGAAAAGTAGTAGTGTTCGTCGCCGTGCATCGAGAGGGTGATTATCCTGAGCGAGGGGTCGATTTCGAGCGCCCTTGCCGCAGCCTCCCCGCCGCCCATCCGGGGCATGTCTATGTCGAGCAGCACAACCTCGGCATCGCTGCCAGGGAGCATTGCGAGGAATTCCTCGCCGTCCGACGCCTCGCCCACGACATCTGCGATGCCCTCCGAACGGAGCAGTCCGCGCAGTCCGTTGCGGAATAGCTTGTGATCGTCGACCAACAGTACTTTATGCATCTTCCTCTCCATCTTTACCCCTGAGGTTCACCGAAATGGCGGCGCGCATACCATTTCCCGGCGCGCTTTCTATCTTGCAGTCGCCCTTGAGCGACAGGATGCGCGAATGGATATTCGAAAGGCCCATTCCCACGTCGAGCATCGCACCGGGAACGAAGCCGCGTCCGTCGTCCGAGTAGTCGAGCGTCAGCCTGTCGTCGGCATAGCGGAGCGATATGGCGATCCGGCTGCCTCCCGAATGCTTGAGGCTGTTGTTGACCAGTTCGCACACCACGCGGTAGAGGATCACCTCGACGTCTGTATCGAAACGCTCGGCCCGCAGGTTGGTTGCGAAGTCTATCTCCATCGTCTTCGCCGGTATCTTCTCGATAAAGTTCGCGATCCCGCGCGCGAGGCCGAAGTCGTTGAGTATGTGGGGGCTGAGGTTGTTCGAAATTTCACGCAGCGAGCGGATCGCCTCCTCGATCACATAGGCCGTATTGCCCACAATCTCGATGTTGCCCGCCGAGAGGTCGGCCTTTTTGAGCGCAGAGAGCGACATCTTGGCCGACGAGAGCAGCGGCCCCAGTCCGTCGTGCAACTCTTTGGAGAAGCGCAGGCGCTCTTTCTCCTCGGTGCGCAGGACGGTGTTCAGGATGCGCTTTTCGGTCAGGGCGCGCTGAAATTCTCGCCTGTCCTGCCAGTTGAATATCTTGAGGATGTAGAACATCGCGCCAGCAAAGCAGAGCGAAGTGATGACCCCAAGCCATACGAAGAAATCGGCCGGCACGTGCATATCGAAAGCGCCCGAAAGTCGCACGTATTCGCCCAGCCGCAGTACGATCATCAGCAGAAGGGCTATCGAGAATGCAATCCACGAAAAGTTGAACTTCGTCCG
>QMCD01001659.1_pt1 | contig 13231 bp, 12 predicted proteins | sample 1821841 | NCBI WGS metagenome assembly QMCD01 (sample SAMN01991225, study PRJNA193472) | Termite gut metagenome, whole genome shotgun sequencing project. | isolation source: worker | host: Macrotermes natalensis | reverse complement strand
TGCGCCCACTTGCCGGGGCGTATGTGAGCCATAGGCCTGCGCGCGGCGCGTTTGCGGCGCGGAGGCGTTTGCGCCTCTTATTACGGCTCCGCCCATTGCGTTTCCGCAGCTGGTACAGAATTGCAGGCCGTCGGGGACGTGTGCCCCGCAATTGGTACAAAAGGCCATGATTCCCCCTACAATTTCTGTCCGCAGCCGCCGCAGAATTTCGTGCCTGGGGCGTTCTGCGTTCCGCAGGAAGGGCACTTGCCGCTCGGTACGGCGCCTTGAGCGAGGTTCTGTCCGCAATTATTGCAGAATCGGACGTTCAAAGCGTTCCGCGCGCCGCATTTCGGACATTCCCTCAAGTCCATAGACGCGCCGCAATTGTTGCAAAACTTCCCCGTTCCGGCGGGCTTGCCGCAGGAGGGGCATATTGTTGTTTTGCTCTCGATCTTGCCCTGCCAGACCGTCGCGGACTCTCCGGCGGCGTCGATGTTACGCTTCATGGCTTGAGCGCGCGTTTGCGCTACGTACACCTCCTGGCGGGGAGCACACTTGACGCATAAGCCCTCGTCCTCGTTCCAGCAATGATCGCATACGTATTTATTGCAGTGCGGGCAGCGGTGAAAGTGCCGCTTGGCTTCGTTTTGGCATCGCATAAACGCCTGCTCGTGCTCCTTTTGCCATTCGGGGGATTTGCCGTCAAACCGTTCGGAGAGTATGTTCGACGCGCGATCCGCGCCGTAGCCCAAGCTGGAGACCCTTCCGCCAACCAAGCTGCCCAAAATGCTTGCGCCCTGCCCAAGCCCGCGCATAAGTCCTTTCTTTTTATATGTGGATGATTCTATGAAGCTCGATTTATAGCCGTCGCTGCATATATCGCAGTAAAAGGTGAATTGGAAACCCGCGTCCGTGCTGTTGTCCTGGTAGTTTCGCGTAAAAGCCTGTAGCATCGATTATTTCCCTCCGAATTTACGTTTTATTTTTTTACCGCAGGCGATGCAGTTGATGTTTTCAAAGAATTGCAGCTCGCCGCAGCGCTTGTTGGTGCAATGGATCATCAGCCCCGCGCCGCAAGCGTCGCAGCGCTCTCCCACAAAAGTTTCCTGGCGGCAGGTTGGACAAATGACATATAGAGAGCGCCCGCAGCCGGAGCAGACGGCCTGGCCTTTTTCTACCGGCTTCAAGCAGGCCGGGCAATGGTATCCGAAGGGGCTGCGGCTGTAGCATTTAGGGCATAGACGCGAATCGCCCTCGATAAACTCGCCGCAATGGAAGCACGGCTGTTTATATGTCGCCATAGTTATTGATCCCCCTGCCTCGCTCCGCACTCGCCGCAAAAGCGTACTCCGAGCTTCAGCTCCGCGCCGCAGGATGTGCAGTGCTTTGGCCCGCTTGCGGCTAGAGGTGCGCCGCATTCCTGGCAGAACTTGACGCCCTCCGGATTTTTATGCCCGCAGCTAGAACATCTGCCCTTTGCGTCCTCGGCGGCTTTAGCGGCGTCAGCTTGTTCCTTTGCCCGCGCTGCCTCGTCGAGCGTCGCTTGTACCGACGCTATATTCTGTTGAATCAGTTGTAGTTTGGAATGCTGTGGCCACGATGAAGGATTCTGACCGTATGCCTGCCGCCCAATCTGCAACAGTAATTCTGATTCCTGTTTTTGCAAATCGGATAATTCCGATTGCGCCGCAAACAGCTTACCGTCCGGGGTGTCTTTCGGCACAAGGCCGGATTTAGCCAGGCCGCCCATCAGTCCTCCAAGAGCGCCCCCTAGTCCCCCTAACCCGCCAAACAGATCGTTTGCCATAATGTTATACCTCCTTGTTTCAAATGCTCATTTCCATAATCAACGGCGCGCACTTTAAGCACATCATTTCTCCCATATTATAATGATCGCCGCAAACCCACTTGCCGCAGCTATGACAGCCGTTAAATTCTCTTTTCGCTTCTTTTTCCGCCAAATCATACGCTTCTTCAGCAGAACCGGCCCTGATCCAGCCGCTCGTATAGTGAAAATCGCAATAAGCGCAGTAAAATGCATATTGGTATCCGCCGCTTGTGTGCTTCATTGCGTATTTTGACTGGAACCTTACATTTGGGTCGCGTTCTTTCATCAGCGAGCACCCTTTCTTCGTAAGTGGAAGCGGCGCAATTGAACAGGGCGTCAATATATGCTAAAATGCTTATGGTTCGGCTATATCCGGCTATCGCAAGGTTTCGGATATCAAGAGGATAACAAACGCCGGGGCGGTTTGAATACTGTCCCGAGGACAGTATTTTAGAGAAAAGTTCATTTTTTATTTGGTTTTAGACTTCTTAGGAGGGGTTGCGTTGAAAAAGACAATTATCGCGATCCTGTGCCTATGCCTGCTTCCGCTGCTCGGATGCGGGGCAAGCGAACCGCTCGATCCGAAAAACCCCGTAACGCTGACCATGTGGCACAACTTCGGCGGCGGCATGCAGCAAACGATGGATATATTAATTGACGAGTTCAACGCTACCGTCGGAAAAGAGCGCGGCGTCATTGTCAGCGTAGAGGCGATCAGCGCCAGCGCGAATCTACAGGAAGCATTGGCGATGATCCTCAACGGCGATCCGGGCGCGCCCTCAATGCCGGACATCGTAACGGCCTATCCGAAGACCGCTATACAGTTTAAGGCCAAAGAGCTTATTACAAATCTGGACGAATACTTTTCTGAAGAAGAGCTGTCGGCTTATATACCCGCCTTTGTGGATGAGGGGCGTTTCGGCGACGGCGGCCTATATGTGTTTCCGTTTGCCAAGTCCACTGAGCTGTTGTTTTTAAACCAAACCCTTTTTGATCGCTTCTCGGCAGCCACAGGAGTTACGACCGATTGTTTCGGCAGCTTTGAGGGCATTGCGGACGCCGCGGCCAGATATTACGAATGGACGGACGGGCAGACTCCGGACGTCCATGGCGACGGCAAGCAATTTTATACTGCCGATTCCTGGGTCAATCTGGCGCAGGCGGGGATGCTTCAGCAGGGCGCGCAGCTATTTAACGGTGAAAGCTTAGACCTTTATAACCCTGCGTACAAGCATATATGGCAAACGTGCTATACCCCTTCCGTTGCCGGAGGCTTCGCTATTTACGACGGCTATTCCTCCGACCTGTCCAAAACCGGGGACATCATCTGCTCGAGCGGCTCCTCGGCCGGCGTCCTGTTCTACGGAGATACCGTAACCTACCCTGATAATATTACGACCGAAAAAGTAGAATACAGCATATTGCCATATCCCGTATTTGAGGGCGGCAAACCGGTCGCCATCCAGCGCGGCAACGGTTTTATGGTGGCAAAATCCAGCTTGAAGCGAGAATATGCCGCCGCGGAGTTTCTCAAGTGGTTTTCAGCGCCAAAACAGAATATACGCTTTGTAGCCGAAACAGGCTATATGCCCGTAACAAACACGGCTTTTGACGCGATGATTCCTCAGCTGATGGAAACGGCCCCAAATCCTCTCATTCGCAAGATGCTGGAGGCCGTGATGAAAATGTACGCGAATTACGAATTTTTCACCGCGCCGGTCTTTGAGTCGTATGACGCTATAGCAAAGGACTATGAGCTTAACTACAAAACACTGCTGAAAGAAAGCCAAAAGGCGCGTGTAAGCGGCCAAGACATCGATATGGAAGATTCGTTGGCCGCTTTTACGGCCTTATGGATGAAATAGCAATAGACGGAGCAATGGGGGTGAGAGCGTGAAAATGCTGCGTGAAGCGCTTTTGCTTCTTCGTAGGCTTAGAGGAGAACCGCGGACGCTTCAAGTGCGGCTGTTCGCGTTCTTTGCCTTGTTTGCAGCCTCCCTGGTAGGAGTGGCCTTTCTCCTGCTGACGGCGGCCGGTGTGTTCAGCGCCGCCGGAAAAAGCCATCTCGCATGGCTGGATAACGAAATCAAGCACTTACAAAACAGCATATCCGGCGGCTACAGCGAATTGAGCTTGCGCGGCGTCACGCTCGCTCGTACAGTCGCCTTGAGCATAGGCGCATGGGTACAACGAAATGGGATCACGGAAGCGGATATTGCCGCCCATCCCGAATTGCTGGAGAGTCTGCTATCGGAACAGGCGGGCATTCTCCTGACCGCTTTGGAAAACAACGAGTGCAGCGGAGCGTTCATCATCCTCGACGCCTCGATGGATAACAAAAACTCTGCGCCAAAGGCGGGGCTGTACTTCAAGCGCACCGAAACCAATAACGTTACTTCAATAGCATCGAGAACTTACTGCCTGCGAGGGCCTGCCTCCATCGCCCGTGCCAACGGGATTGAACTGCTTGGGCAATGGCGCGCAGGAATGGATGTCAACTCTGCGGAGTTCTTTGACAGAACGTTGAACGCCGCGCGGCAAAGCGGCGAGAAGGACTTGTCACGCTTGTATTATTGGAGCCGCCGGTGCCAGATGGAGGGCGACAGCGAACAATATATGCTGCTGTGCGTCCCGCTTATCGCGGCGGATAATACGGTCTACGGGGTTTGCGGCTGGGAGATGAGCGCGATGATGTTCAAGAATCTCTATGCTCCTGACAGCGTGCAATACCCGCGCGTATTCGCGGCGCTTGCTCCTTTTTTCGAGGATGGGATAGATACAGGCGCCGGCTTGGTCGCGGGCAGCAGCTTCATGTCAAGCCGGATGAACGGGCAGTTTTTGGCGTTTGATTCTCGCCAGGATATGACGCTGTGGAGCGCGCCGGACGGCACGCAGTACATAGGACGAGCGGAATCGCTTGCGTTATTCCCTTCCGGTTCGCCTTTTGCAAACGAAACATGGGCGCTGGCTGTGCTTATGCCAATGGAGGATTGGGACGCCGTGGTCGGTCAGAGCAACGCCGTGTTTTACGGCGCGTTCGCGGGGCTGCTTTTTATCAGCCTGTTTGCCGCCGTGTTCATAAGCAGGCGTTATATTCGCCCTGTTGCCCTTACGCTGCAAGGTATAAAATCGGATGATCGTACAGGCTTGCCCAAAACGCAAATTGTCGAGATAGACGATCTTTTGGAATACCTCGCTATGCAAGATGAAGAGCGAAAAACACTAAATGAGGAAAGAGAAATCCTCGCCGCCGAGCTGGAGCAAGCAAAGTCTATTGTGCAAACAAGGAACAACTCGATCGACGCGCCGGTTTTGGCATCCTTCAAACAATTCCTTGAAAACCGCCAAACGCTTACGGAAACAGAGCGGGATGTATTCAATAACTACATGGAAGGTTTAACGGCGCGGGAGATCGCTGAAAAGATGTTCGTTACGCATCGGACTATAAAGTTTCACAATAAGAATATTTACGCGAAGCTCGGCGTTTCCTCCCTCAAAGAAATGCAAATTTACATCACGATGATGAAAGAGATGGGAGAACCTCGATAGAGCTCGCTGGATGAAAGTGATTTTAAAATCCCATGTTCTGCTTTAAGTGAGGGACTGCCTATGTCATCTTGTGGTAATATCGAGATAGAATATTGCGATTATATCCGAAATACCCTTGACAACAGTCATCTAATAATCACTAATTACCATTATATTATTAATTTGCCGGTTTGCAAGGTTTTGCCCTGAGCAAAGATGAATAATAAAAAAGCCGCGCGATAAGCCGCGCGGCAACAGATACTAGTTCCTAGTTCCTAGTTCCTAATTCCTATCTAAGCCGTACGTTGACGTACTTGGTGCCCATGGTGGGGCTGGTCATGATAATCGTGCCCCTCCATTCGTTGTAGCCGTAACCCTGGCCCCACGCCGAGGGACTGCCCCTTTTGGTGAATACGCCGGATTGCGCGCCGACTTCGATATCGCCCGTTGCGCTGAACGTAATGTCGTTTGTCTTTCCGTTGTGGAAGAGCAGGAGAATCCGGCCGTAGTTATCCGTACCGCCGCCATAGTAGCCTTGCATATATGGGTTGGAGAGGTTGTAGCCGCTGCCCGTATAGCCCGTCAGGTATTCCACTCTAAATTCAAAATCGTTTGAGCTGACATAGACGGGAATGGTTTTTACTTTGTTGTCGCCGTACGTGTAGCTAAGCGTCGCTTGGCCGATGCCGAGCGCGTTGACTTGCGCGGACGTCTTGTCGATCTTTATTACGCTCTCGTTGTTGGAAGACCATTCGCCGCCGGTTAACGCGCCGACAGGTACGGGTACCTTATACGCCGTCTCGCCGAGGGGCAGGAAGAGCGAGCCCTCTAGCGGATTGGTGATACCCGAGCCGCCGATATTTACGCCGCCGCCGCCGCCTTTTTCCGGGGGAGCGGGGTCGATAACAGAGATAATACCGCTGTACGTTTCGCCGCCGGCCGTAGTCGCCGAATAGGTCGTCATACCCCTAGAATAGCCTACGATTTGAAATACGCCGTTTTGATCTACTATTTTGGCGATTTTTTCGTCGCCCGAGGTTACGGCGGTAAAATCGTTGTACATGTAAGACGTGTCGATCGTGTTCCATTGGTCGTTGTTTTTGCGATAGAACTCGAACCGCCTTGTAGCGCCGTGTGGGATGGTGATCGTCGCGCCTGTGGCCGCTAATGCCAGCGGAGCAAGGGCCAATACTGTAAGAACAGCAAGAAGCACGGCGACTATGCGCGTTTTAGACTTCATGGATGATTCCTCCTGTTTTATGAATAGCATTATCAGGGCAACTACTGCGCCGCCCTACAAGAATATGGCTGACTTTATTTTATCTGGAAATACTACCACGCGCAAGGAGAATATAAAGAAAAAGAGACACTTTTCGTGAACGGATTGTTAATTTTAAGCTAAAAGCGTCATGCCATCCCGTTTTGGGATGGCATGATACCAGAGGAGAATAGTGGGGGGGGATAATCCGGCTGTCTCCACGCCGGAATACTTCTGTTTTGATATTTCACACCATCCCTTCCGAATAAGCGCATTATTCCTTAGTCGCTTTAGGATAAGCCTGCATTTCGGTATTTCTGGCTCTCTCCATCGCATCAACCTTTCCGTATTAGTCGATACTGCTACTTTTGAAAACTGCTGACTTACTCATCACACGCTGATGTATAGTTACATGATGCATTACAGTTACTGCATAGTCAAGAGCTATTTGACAATTTTACAAATATATTACAATTATGCAATTATGAGGGAATGAGTAGGGGTGGAGGGGCCGCTATCCGCAGTGTTCCGCTCCAAACGAGCGCTGCAAACGACCGCAAAACATTAAGGCAGGCGAATGTTTGGGCGGGATGGCCTCGGAGAGGTTTTCGTGCCCCCGAGGGGTAAACCCCGCCCCTACACCCCTTGCCATTGCTATAATACGGGATCGGACTTTTCCTTAAACCCGCTTACAAAATGCGATATGGTGTTCATTATTCCATCATCTTCGCTGTTTGTCTCAGGCTTGGCGTAATGCAGCGCCAATTCGTTTAATGCGCCGGAAAGCGAATAAGTCATCAGCGCCGTATCGACATCATCGCGCAAATAGCCCCGGGCTTTTAGCTCGTCAATATGCCTCCGCAAAACGCTCATGGAGGTTTTCTGGTCGACTTGTCGCCAAGCATCCCAGCCGAGCGCCGCCGGAGCGTCCACCAGCAATATCCGCCGAACTTCCTTTGTGTTGGCGCCATAGACGAAGCCCGCGCATCCCAATATAAGCTGCTGCCACGGATCGTTAGATTTCATAGCTTCAATTTCGATATGAGCGGCAACCTCTTTTTGTACGCTTTCAAGTACCGCCGTGAAAAGCCCCGATTTATTCTTGAAATGATGATAGACCGCGCCGCGCGTTACATGGCCTTCTTCGGCTATTTTTTCTAAAGACACTTCAAAATAGCCGAAATCTGTAAAGTGTTTCCGAGCAATCTTTAATAATGAAGAAGTTGTCTTATATGTGGCTTCCGCGTTTTTCAATTATTATATTTCACCGCCCGTATAATTCTTTTGGAACGCTTCGCCCGGAGGTATGGCTTCGATCACGTCGACGAGAATGTCATTCGGATCCTTAATGATAAAATGCCGCTGCCCATAATCTTCGTCTCGCAAGCGCGCTACGACTACGCCGTTATTTCGATTCCGCACGTCCTCGTACATTTTGGCGGCGTTTTCTACTTCGATATTGACGATCATTCCTTTGGCGCGCGAGCGGTACGGGCCGGGCACGGATTCGTGATTACAGTCAATAAGGGCTAATTCTCCGCCATCCGGGTGTGCAAGGCTGATATACCAATCGGTTGAAAATACTTCTATAAAGCCAAAATAGGTTTCATAGAACAAACGGCTTTCTTCGATCTTTTCCGTCATCAGCACGGGATAAACGCTTTTTATCAATCCGATCAACTCTTTCTCTTTAATATTTTGCGCGTCTTGATTTTTTGCGGGGAACGTATAAACAGTAGCATACATACAGTATGTATGTCAATTTGTATTTCGGAATCCCGTCTATCGCGCATTGATTAAGGGTTAATCTTGTAGAGGCGAACAGTGTTCGCCTGCGGAATCAAAGCCGAACAATCACGGAAAATCCGGCGCAATTCAAGCACCCTTGCTTTACAACTCGCCGAAAACCCGCTAAAATAGTCACCAACGAATGCGAAACGCTGAGAGGGAGCCGTAAATGTACAAAAAGGTAAACGCGTCGCTCGATTTTACCGCGCGCGAAACTGAAACGCTGGAATTCTGGAAAAACGCCGACATATTTAAAAAGAGTAGGGCTTTGCACAGCGGCCAAACGCCGTTTACGTTCTACGACGGCCCGCCCACGGCGAACGGAAAGCCGCATATAGGACACGTCCTAAGCCGCTGCTATAAAGATATTATCCTCCGCTATAAAACTATGAAGGGCTACGACGTTTTGCGCAAGGCGGGCTGGGATACGCACGGCCTGCCCGTAGAGCTCGAAGTCGAAAAGCTTTTGGGGCTGGACGGCAAGGAGCAAATCGAGGAATACGGCGTAGAGCCGTTTATCGCCAAGTGCAAGGAGAGCGTCTGGAAGTACGTGGGCGACTGGGAGTCGATGAGCGATCGCGTAGGCTTCTGGGCGGATATGGAAGACCCTTACGTTACATATCATAACGACTACATAGAATCCATATGGTGGTCGATAAAGCGTATCCACGAGCAAGGGCTGCTGTATAAGGGGCACAAGACCGTCCCATACTGCCCGCGCTGCGGGACGGCGCTTTCCTCCCACGAGGTAGCCCAAGGGTACAAGCTCGTTACGGACGATACCGTCTCCGTCGCTTTCAAGGCCAAGGGCATGGAGAATACCTATTTCCTTGCCTGGACGACGACGCCTTGGACGCTGCCCTCCAACACGCTGCTATGCGTAAACGCGAAGGAGCTGTACGCCAAAGCCCAAAAAGAGGGCGACGAGCGCGTATATATCCTGGCGAAAGCGCTGGCCGGGAAGGTTTTGGGCGAGGGCGTCAAGATTCTCGAAGAGATCAAGGGTGAGGCGCTGCTCGATATCGAATACGAGCCGCTGTTCCCGTTCCAGGAGGCCTTAGCCGGTAATAAGCGCGCGTGGTTCGTCGTATCCGATCCTTACGTAACGCTCGAGGACGGCACGGGTATCGTGCACATCGCCCCGGCCTTCGGCGAGGACGACGCGCGCATAGGCCGGCAATACGACATCCCGTTTATGCAGCTGGTCGACTCCAAGGGCAATATGGCCGGCGGGACGCTCTGGGACGGCATGTTCGTCAAGGACGCGGATATTAAAATAACGGAATATCTAAAAGAGCGCGGCGTTTTGATCGACTCCACGCCCTACGAGCACAACTATCCGTTCTGCTGGCGCTGCGATACGCCTTTGCTCTACTACGCCCGCAGCTCGTGGTTTATAAAGATGACGGCGGTAAAGGACAAGCTAGTGCGCTTCAACCGCTCGATAGAGTGGCTGCCGGACAACATAAAAGAAGGCCGCATGGGCAATTTTGTGGAAAACGTCGTGGATTGGGGGCTCTCCCGCGAGCGCTATTGGGGTACGCCGCTGCCCGTATGGGAATGCGAATGCGGGCATATCCACACAATTGGCTCGATAGCGGAGCTGCGCGAGATGGCCGTAGGCGAAGTTCCGGAGGATATCGAGCTGCACAAGCCGTTTATCGACGGGATCAAGATAAAGTGCGAGAAGTGCTCAGGCGAAATGACCCGTGTCAAGGAGGTCATCGACTGCTGGTACGATTCCGGCGCGATGCCGTTTGCGCAGTGGCATTATCCATTCGAGAATAAAGAGCTTTTTGAAAGCCGCTACCCGGCGGACTATATTACGGAAGCCATCGACCAGACGCGCGGCTGGTTCTATACGCTCATGGCGATATCGACGCTGCTTTTTGACGAGGTCTGCTTCAAGAATTGCATCGTTTTAGGCCACGTTCAGGACAAGGACGGCCAGAAGATGTCCAAGCACAAGGGCAACGTCGTGGACCCCTGGGACGCGCTGAACGCCCAGGGCGCGGACGCCGTGCGCTGGTATTTCTTCACGGCCTCCATGCCGTGGCTCTCGACGCGCTTCTCGTACGAAACCGTCTCCGAGTCGCAGCGCAAGTTTATGGGCACGCTTTGGAATACCTACGCCTTCTATATCCTCTACGCCGATATCGACAAATTCGACCCGACGCAGTACAAGCTCGAAGATTGCGAACTGTCCGTCATGGATAAATGGGTGCTTTCGCGCCTGTCGAGTACGATAAATTACGTCGGCAAGCAGCTCGACGGCTATCGCATAACGGAGGCGGCCAGGGAGATGAGCCGCTTCGTGGACGAGCTCTCGAACTGGTACGTGCGCCGCTGCCGCGAGCGCTATTGGGGCAGCGGTATGTCAGGGGACAAAAAGGCCGCGTTCATGACGCTGTATACCGTTTTAGAGCGCATGGCGCGCCTTATCGCGCCGTTTACGCCGTTTATCGCGGAGCAGATGTATCAAAACCTCGTGCGCTCAGTGAACGCGAACGCGCCCGAGAGCGTGCATCTTTGCGAATTCCCGGCAGCGGTCTGCGCAGTGGACGAGGAGATGGAGAAAAACATGGACGCGGCGCTGAAGATAGTCACGCTCGGGCGCTCCTGCCGCAACGCGGCGTCTATGAAGATCCGCCAGCCGCTGAAGAAGATGTACATCCAGGGCAACGAGCTCCCGCCGCTGTTTACGGAGATCATAACGAGTGAGCTCAATGTGAAAGAAGCTGAGTTCGTCGCCGACGCTTCGGGCCTGATCCAGTACAAGATAAAGCCGCAGCTGCGCACGCTAGGGCCGCGCTACGGCAAGCTGCTTAAAGAAATCAGCGCCGCGCTCGACACGCTGGGCAGTGACTTTGTGCAGAAAGTGAATAGAGGCGAAACGCACGTTATGACCGTCGCGGGAACCGAGATTTCGCTGACGGCGGACGACGTCTTGATCGAGGCGCAGAAGGATTCCACGTTTGTATCCGAACAGGACCGCGATTTGACAGTTGTGCTCGATACGGCGCTTACGCCGGAGCTTATTGAAGAGGGCTTCGTGCGCGAGATCGTCTCGAAGGTACAAAATATGCGTAAGCTTGCTGAATTCGAGGTAACGGATCATATTCGCCTGACTTATCACGGAGCGGAATTTGCACGCGTGTTTAAAAAATATGCTAGCGATATCGCTCAAAGCGTATTGGCGGATTCGATTCAAGAGGCGCCGGAAGAAGTGTTTGAAGACGAGCAGCCCAATTTAGTGACTGTTGGAATGTTTGTTGGCAGGCTTTATGAGAAGCATGGGTACTTTTGTACGGATTGGAGGCCCTTGCAAGATGGCCCAATTGAAACCTTGGCGATTCAAAAACTGGAACTTCAAAAGCAGAAATAGCGTATGTTCAGGAATTAGGTAAATGATGATTAATACACTAACCTGTAGGGGCGAACTGTGTTCGCCCTTGGTGTATGGCGGGCGAACACAGTTCGCCCTTGGTGTATGGCGGGCGAACACAGTTCGCCCCTACAGAAATTCGAATTAATCATCGCTTACTTAGTTATCAAGCCGTGATTACTCTAGCTTCCCCCCGCACTTGCCGCAAAACCGCGCGCCAAGGTTGACGGGAGCTCCGCAGTTGGGGCAGAATTTCATCTGCGGGGCGGCTGCTTGCGCGGGCAAATCCTCGTTTGGCGCCGAATCGGATATAAACAGCCAGTCGATATCCTCGCCGTCCGGGCAAAGGCCGATAGCCCCGGAGGGCGCGACGACGTAAAAAGCGTCCTCATCCAGCGGGTCTTCAGCGTCGCTCGTTTCCGCAAGCGTCAAAAGGCTGTTTGCGTCGTAGCGCTCGGCGGAGTTTATGAAGCTCCAGCCGTTGCAGCGCGTCGCGGCGAATTCCGCCGCATCGGTTAAGGTGTTGAATCGTTCCATAAACTTATCGCTCCTCTTTATTTGAATAAGGGTTTATTACACTGCTTGCAGCGGTCGCTGTGTATAGGGTTCATCGTCAGGCAAACATTGCAGTATATAACGCGCTCGCGTGATTTATCATACTTCTCGTAGGACTCAAGCGCGGGGTAATAGCGTATCCGGTCGCCCGCCGAAAAGTAGCTGTACCAAAACCCGCTCTCCCACTCGGTCAGCGTCTCTTTCTTGCCCGAATCCCGCATGATGACGGTGGTGTACACGGCAACAGTCGAATCGCTGTCCTTGTGCCTTTGTCTGTAGTCCATATCCTTTTTGATGACCTGCCCCTCCCATATGGGCTTGCGGAGCCGCCGACGAAATGCAAGATAGAACAGCGTCAGTATTACCGACAGCCCTATGCCCATATAAAGCGCGTCCTTCATGGGGTAGTCGTCCATAATCAGGCTGGCAACGGGGAAGATGATGCTCGGCAGTATCATCACCGCTAAAATGAGCTTGCCGTACATTTTCAGCTTTTTGCGCACTACCTCCTGTATCTCCGGCGTGTAGTAAACGTCTGAAAACCCGATAAGTCCCGCGCCGCTCATCGGCCCTAGGGTATTGCCTTTTTTCGGCGGCGGCGATGCTGTCTGAGTTGGAGCCGCCGCATTCACAGCCGCGCCGCAATTCGTACAGAACGCCGCATTCTCCGACAGCGCCGCGCCACAGGCCATGCATACGCCGGGTGAACTCGCCTGCGTTTTCACTCCGCAGTTTTCGCAAAACGCCGCCCCTTGTGATAACTTCGCTCCGCAAGCTTTACAAAACATATTGCCGTTCTCCTTTGCCGTTCTAAGCGCTTTCTGGGCTTCTCGCTTGGCCGCTTTCGCCGCTGCCGCCTGATCCTGCTTTATCGCCTGTTTCTGAAAAGACCGTATAAACATAAACA
>QMCD01001781.1_pt1 | contig 13233 bp, 11 predicted proteins | sample 1821841 | NCBI WGS metagenome assembly QMCD01 (sample SAMN01991225, study PRJNA193472) | Termite gut metagenome, whole genome shotgun sequencing project. | isolation source: worker | host: Macrotermes natalensis | reverse complement strand
GGGTCGAAGAGGCGCGTGTGAAGCTCCTCGCGCGAGGCGGCGAGCTTGTCCTCCAAGGCGGCGCGTACCGCCGCCTTTTTCGCGGCCTTGGGTAAAAACGACGCGGCGAATGAGCTGTCCTTCAATTCAAACGCGATCAGCGCCGCCGCCGGCCCTTGTTCCAGCAGCGTCTTTTCGGCCTCGGGCCAGCGCCCCTCTGGCAACGCGAATAGGCTCAGGATTTCTTCGCGCGTTAGCGCTCTTGGCGTGCGTTTCATCGGCGCTCCGCCGTTTCGAATATGAGCTTAAGTACGTTTTCCGTGCCGTCCGGACAGGCGTACGCGTCCATATTGCGCTTTATTATATCTTTCTCCTCGAACAGCTCTTGAATTAGCGCAAGCAGCTTATTCGCGTCCAGCGTTTCCTGCTGCGCGACCTTCGCGAAGCCGCGCTTCTCGAAATAGGCCGCGTTTAAAAGCTGGTCTCCGCGGCTTGAGGCTTTGGGCAGCGGGACGAGTAGAGACGGTTTTTTTAGAGCGAGGAATTCGAATATTGCGTTGGCTCCGGCGCGCGAAACTACGGCGTCCGCGAGTGCGAATACGTCCGGAAGCTCCGCGTCCAGGTACTCGAACTGTTTATATCCGGAAAACTCGCGATTGTCAGCTTTGCCCTTGCCGCAAAGATGTACGACGTTGAAGTGTGTAAGAAGCCTTGGAAGCGCGCCTGCTATCGCGTCGTTGAGCGCCTTTGCGCCAAGGCTGCCGCCCATAACGAGCAGCGTCGGCTTGCTTTCCGTAAAGCCGCATAGCCGGAAACCGTTTTCAGCCTTGCCGTTATAGAGCTCCGCACGAATGGGCGTACCCGTTATGACGCCCTTATCGCCCCTTATATGTTCAAGCGAATCTTCAAAAGAGACGCAGATTTTCGTAGCAACCGGCGTGCACAGCTTATTGGCCAGACCCGGAACGATATCGGATTCGTGTACTATGACGGGCACGCCGTTAAGCCGTCCCCCCGCGACGACCGGTACGGATACGAACCCGCCCTTGGAGAATATGACGTCCGGTTTTATCTGCCTAACGAGCGCCGCCGCCTGGGACATGCCCTTGATTACCCTGAACGGATCGGCAAAGTTTTTTATTGAAAAATAGCGCCTAAGCTTACCGGCGCTGACCGCGTGATATGTAATGCCGGCGACGCCTTCTATTAGCGCGCGTTCGATGCCTTTTTCCGTGCCGATATAGTGTACGTCGCAGTTCCGGTCCAAAAGGCGGGGGATAAGCGCCAAGTTGGGCGTAACGTGCCCGGCCGTGCCTCCGCCGGTTAAAATAATGCGCTTCATTTAACTCCTCATGATCGTGATTTCTAGGTGCATCATATGACAAACGCGCTTTGGATGTCAATGGACAGGCGATATTCGACAAATAATTATCGATAAACGGTAAATAATTATTGACAAACGGCTTGCGCAGCGTTATACTTCCAGAAATGGAGGGATGCATAATATGCATAAAACGTTCGTTGCCCGCTGTACCGAGGTGCTTTTATACGCCGTATTTTGCTGTGGATGCGCGCTTTGGCTGGCGCTGCCGTTCTTCTTGGATCCGCTGCTTATCATCTTTGCCGACGAATTTATAGCTGCGGCGTCTTATAAAGAATTCATATTGGTGTTCCTTATGCTAGTGGGCGCGGCGGGCTTGTACATACTTTTCGAGCTTATCCGGCTGTTCCGTACGCTCGGGGGCGATCCTTTCGTTATACGCAACGCGAAGGCGCTAAAGCGCATGGGCGTGAGCGCCCTCGTAGTTACGGCGCTGTTTATTGTTAAATGTTTAGTGTTTTTTACGCCTATGACGCTCGTTTGCGCGTTAATTATACTGCTTTTGGGCTTGTTTGCGTTCGTTTTAGCGAATTTATTCGAAAAAGCGGTGGAGTTTAAGCTCGAAAACGAGCTGACGATATAGGTGGCGGAATATGATTCGGATTAATTTGGACGTAATGATGGCAAAGCGCAAGGTTGGGCTTGTAGAGCTCGCCGCGCGCGTCGGGCTTACGCCCGCGAATCTTTCAATATTAAAGAACAATAAGGGCCGAGCCATACGCTTTTCGACGCTAGACGCGATCTGCCGCGAGCTGAAATGCCAGCCTGGCGAGCTGCTCGAATTCGTAGAGGAGGAAGAAAATGAATGAAAACGCCGCTTTTGAACAGATAAAACCGAAGCTGGCGCGCGAATCGGAGCCGTTCGAGCGCTATTTGCTGCTCTTGGCCCTCGCGATTGCGCTGCTTTTCGACCGGCTTATCGCCGCCGCGCCGACTTTTAGGGCCATAACGTGCGGTTATGCGCTCTTTTGGCTGGGTTATTTAGTTGTTTATTATATCTGCAATTGGGAGCGCGCGAAAAAACGCATAGCGGCTTGGTACGTCGCGGCGGTATGCGCGTTAATGTGCGTATGGCTTTTATTATACGCACAAGGCAGCATACAGGCATTCACGCATCTTTTTTTGCCATTGGGGCTGATGCTGCACGCGCAGCTCGGCGTTTTAAGCGATACGGAGCCGATGACGCTGTTCGCGAACGTGTTTTTCGGCTTCTTCGCGCAGCCTTTTACGGCGCTCGGCAAGCCCTTCAACGCGTTTGCGAGCCTTGTTTCCGGCAAGCACAAGCGCGCTTCATATATTATCATAGGGATTCTCGTCGCTATCCCCGTAGCCGGGATCATTTTAGCGCTCCTATTCAGCGCGGACAGCGCGTTCAGCTATTTCGGCGCGCGGCTTATCGACGGCTTGGAGCTCGGAAACGTGTTGTTTCACACGGTTTGCGTATTTATTGTATTGATTTTGTTCTATTCGCTGCTTTGGAACCTGAAATACAAGCCGGAAAACTACTACATACCTAAGCCGCCCGCGCCGGCAAAGCTGGAACCTCTGGCCGTGGGTATCGTGCTTGGCGTGCTGCTTGCGATATATCTGTTGTTCTCGATAGTGCAGGTTGCTTTCCTGTTTGGCGGCGCACAGCTGCCGGAGGGCCTTACGTATTCCGAATACGCCCGCGACGGCTTCTTTCAGCTTATCGCGGCTTCGGCGCTGAATTTCCTGATATTCGCGCTCGCGCTGCGCTTTACGAAGCCCTCACGCGCGATCCGCTGGCTGCTGCTGGGCCTGCTCGTCGCGACGGGCATGCTGCTCGTAAGCGGTGTGACGCGGCTTTGGATGTATATCGCGGCGTATGGGCTGACGTGGATGCGTGTCGCGCCGATGTGGTTTATGGCGTATCTGGCCGTGGCGCTGGTTATGGGCGGCGTGCGCCTGTTTAAGCCGGAATTCAAGCTGTTTAAGGCTTGCGCGGCGGTATTGATGGCGGCGGCGCTGCTGTTGGCGTTTATCAACGTCGACAAGACGATGGCCCGGTACAACATGGCGATGGGCGAGTTGGACGAAGAATCGCTGCGATACGTCTATTTGCTTTCGAACGACTGTATCGACGAATTGATCGCCTATTCGGACGCGCACGACGGTATTAAGAGCTACGAGCTAACCGCGCGGCTGCTTATACTACGTAATGAAGGCGCGTATACGCTCTCGGATATCTTGGCATGGCAAAAGCTGGAGGCTTGGTACGAAAAGTAGCGTGGCCTATTCCGTCGTCCAGCCTTCGATAAACGCGCTGTCCACTTTATCGTCTAAAATTGTAAAACCGACATGATAGTACCACATGGGCCTCGAATCGTTGAAATCGAGGCCTTCGCTCGATTCCGGCTCGACATAGTAAAGATAGAAGGAGGTATCGCCTAAATCGTCGATTTCGGAGGGCGTACCGTATGCTTCGAGCACGGCTTCGAGCGCGTCGCCTTGCTTGATGCCGCGCGGAGTCGGGGTACCAAAGAAAAACACCGAACCTACGTAGGAATCTAGCTGCGTAAATAGCATATCCGCAGTTTGCAGCTTGTTGTCCGCAAAATTTTCGCCTAATAGGCTTTCTAATTCCGCGCTGCTTTGGTCGAGCAGACAAAAAGCGCCGCCCGGTAATTGTACGGTAAAATCGTTGCGCGAAAGCGGCGCGGCTTCGCTTTCAAAGGCGGCGTCCGGCGGCATGGGCGTAGGAGCGGGCGTTTGAAAAAGCCTTGGCGTAGCTGTTGGCGGCGGAACGGGCGTAGGCTCGGCAGTCGCGATCGCCGGCGTTGCGAGGGGGACGGCGGGCATACAAGCGCTCAATAATATGAGCGCGGCGATAATGGCGCAAAAGGGAAGCAATCGCTTTTTCATAATCGCATCCTCGGATTGGGATAGACTTATTATCGCAGATTTTATTGCATAATGCAATATTCCATCGAGGAAGGGCATTTGCTACAAAATAACGGCATTTACTATAAAATATCGGCATTTGTTATAAAATATCGGCAAAGACTACCTGTACGGGCATTTATATGTTAAAATGGCGATATTGAGTCAAACAAACGGGTTGGGGAGGCGTGTTGATGTGAGCGGTACCCTCCAAAACGGCGAGGAAATAAAGCTCGCGCACAGGTGGACGCTGGAAGAGCTTTGGAGCTTTGCGCTCAAGCTCGAACGTTTGGAGCAAATGCTCGCATCGAGGACGGAAACTAAGGCAAGCGCTGCCTCGCCGGCAGCGGAAGCTTCAGCGAGCATGCCGGAAGCTGAAGAGGTTATACCGGAAGCCGAAGAGCCTATACCGGAGGCCGAAGAGCCTATACCGGAGGCGGAAGAAGCTATGCCGGAGGCCGAAGAAGCTGTGCCGGATCCGGATGGTCTTGCGGCGGAATCGGCAGCGCTTGAAGCGACTGCATTAGAGGAGACAGCGGCCGGGGCGGCGCAGATGGAGATACTTCCGGCTTGGGAAACGCCCGCAGACGCGGCAGCCGAAGAATCCGCGTCCGCCGTCGAAGCCGAAGCCGAACCGACAGAAAAAACGGCTTCAATTTTAATGGAAAACGCGGCCGCAAAAAAACGGCGCAAAAAAAAGCTTTCGGGATTTGATATTTTTTTAATCGCAGTGAGCGCGCTGACGTTACTTGCGCTCCTTGTACTCCTTGCGCCGGAATTATTCCGGCTGAGCGGTTGACCTCGAATAAAAAATTATTTGGTAACGCTGATTAAAGCGCAATCACTGTAGGGGCGGATGGTAATACGCCCGCAGATAGTGACCGGGACGATTGCCATCGTCCCCTACAATATATTAATCATCGGTTACTTAGTACCAAAAACGAATCGAAGGGAAAAAGATGAAGAAAAAACTGCTGGCAGCTATAATTATCGTCCTCGTTCTATTGGCCTTGGGCGCTCCCGCTTTTGCCGTCGAGCCTTTCATAGAAATTCGCGATGAGCAAATACTATATACGGGCGAAAGCATGACGCTAAACGCGAAGGTTACGACAGTAAAAGGCAAATACGAATGCTCTTGGAGCATTTCCGAGGAAGGCGTAATCCGTATCGTGCCGGACGGAAAGAGCGTGCATATCCGCGCCCTTCGCCCCGGAGAGGTTACGCTTACGCTGGTCGTAAAGGATCAGGCCGCCTCATATACCCGCACTTGTAAGGTTATCGTACGCACGGCTATTCGAACCGTTGAAATAAGCGGTATCCACGAGATGACCGTCGGGGAAACGACGATGCTTTCCGCGAAGACGCTGCCCGAAAACGCCGAGATACCCGGTTTTACGTGGGAATCGTCCAATTCCGCCGTGGCGCGCGTGGACGATAACGGTGTGGTCGTGGCGCTTTCGAAGGGTACCGTAAAAATCACCGCCGTAGCGCTGAACCAAGTCGAATCCGAGGCGCACAAAATTCTCGTTAACCCCGCGCCGATTTCAGGAACCTACACGCCGACGCTATCGGAAGACGGCCTGCCGCTTGCGCAAGGCTCGGTTGCGCCATGGCAAACGCCCGCTATGCCTCTATACGCCGGTACGCAGCTACAGCTTACGCTCGCCAATCTCGACCATAAATACGATCCAAGCTGGCCTGAAACGGTTTTTGGAACGAGTGACGCCTCTATCGCCACGATTGACAACGACGGCCTTGTTTCCGCACACAATCCCGGGACGGTTATGGTCTACACATACGATAAACAGACGTCAAGGCTCATCAAAGTATGGAATCTTACGGTTTACGATAAGGGCAATATGACGCTCGATAAATCTTCCGCGACATTAGAAACCGGCAAAGCGCTTGCGCTTAAAGCCTATGTGGACGGACACGCGACTATCGCGAACTGGAAGACATCCGACGCGTCGGTCGCCGCCGTGAACGCGAACGGCGTCGTAACGGGCGTGGGCAAGGGCTCAGCTATTATAACCGCCTACATTGGCCAGGAAATGGCAGCGGAATGCAAAATTAAGGTGAAGTAAAACGCGAGGTTTGTACGGCTGGGCTTCCATGCCCGGCCGTATTTATGATATTAACCCTTGCCGATTCTATCTGACTTCTTACCTCCGTGAATACGCCGGCGATTTTCGGATCAAAATGCTTGCCCGTCTCTTCCATTATGATCCGGTAGGCTTCTTCGCTTGTGAACGCTTTTTTGTAGGGCCGATCGGAGGTCAGCGCGTCGTAAACGTCAACGATGGCCATGATGCGCCCCTGAAGCGGGATTTCGGAGCCGCGCAATCCATACGGATATCCTGAGCCGTCCCATCGCTCGTGATGGTAGGCGGCGGTTAGCTGGGCGTTTAACAGAAATTCAGACTCAACCGTTCGAAACATCAATTGCGAGATGATACGCTTTCCTTCCGCCGGGTGGGATTTCATTATTTCGAATTCCTCTTTAGTTAGCGGGCCGGGCTTGTTCAAAATGGCATCCGAGATAAGTATCTTTCCCAAATCGTGCAGCCGCGCCGAGGATACAAACGATTCCATATTCCATGAGCGTGTTTCGCCCGTATATACCCCAGATAGCGTCATGGCGTCCGTCACGATTCTAAGGTAATCCGTCGTGCGCTCGATATGCCCTCCTGTATTGGCGTCGCGGCTTTCCACCAAGTCCGCAAGCGTGAAAACGATACCATTATGCAGCATAAAAAGCTGCTGCGTGCGTTCGTGAAGCTGCTGTGTGCGCTCGCGAATCTTTTCGTCCAGGGCCAGGTGGTTTGCGAGCCGGTTCAACAAAACGGTTTTCGAAAACGGTTTTGTGATAAAATCCGCCGCGCCTAGCTCTATGCCATGCGCTTCGGTGTCGGAGCCGTTCAAACCGGTTAAAAATATTACGGGGATATCCTCGTAGAGAGGGCTCGCTTTTAATCGCTTTATCGCCTCGAAACCGTTGATATCCGGCATTTCGACGTCCAAAAGAATCAAATCGGGCGTCATTTTTTCTAACGTGGAGAATAGTTTCATGGCCGAGGGGAGGGTGATAACCCTATATTGCCGATCCAGCGCCGCCGCTATCGTAAACAAGTTCGTATCGTTGTCGTCTACCACAAAAATCGTTTTTTGCCGCATATACGCCTCCACTCTATAAATTATCCGCCCGCGCGCCCAAGACCGCGTAATTCGCCGCGATCTCTCCGGCTTCTTCAAAATTGCTGTGAAGCACAGCTTCGGATATGCGCTCCAGCGCATCGCGTGTTTTCCGTGAACAGCTCGCGCTAAGCTCCATTAGGATATCCATGGTGCCTTTTCGATCGTAGCGGCCGCAAAGCTCTTTTATGTCCAGAAGCTTACTTTTCAGGAGGGGAGTATCATCTCCGTCGCTTTCTCCGGGCGAGTTTCGCTCGATCAGCGCGCGCAGCCGGGCTATAAAGCCGGGGCAGGTTTCATCGATCCTGGCGACATTGCCCTCTTTTCCGGCCAATTCCAATGCGCCGGCTATAGAGGAAAGCTCCGTTTCCCCGATATTCGCAAGAGCGCTTTTCATGCCGTGTACGGTGATGGTGAACTGCCGCAATCGTTCGGGATCCTCGCTGCCGCTCCATTTTTCCAGAACGTTTACGGCTTTTCGCGCGTCCCGCGTGAAAGACGACAGCAGCATAGGGTCGAGGCCCGGCGCGGCCAAGCCGCATGAGCAAACACGGCTGTGCCGGGCGCGTAAAATTGTCTCCGGCGGCTGTTTGTCGCGTACGAGCTTGTTCAGGACTGCATTAAGCTGCCTAATATCGATAGGCTTCGCGATAAAATCGTCGAAGCCGCTGCTTAAAAACAGCTCCGCTTGCTTCGTCACGGCGTTTGCCGTCAGCGCGACTATGGGTTCGTTATATCCCAGAGAGCGCAGGCGCTCGGTTGTTTCCATGCCGTCCATGCCCGGCATCATGTGATCCATGAAGATTATATCGTATATATTTCCGGCTTTTATTTTTTCGACGGCCTCGAACCCGCTGGAGGCCGTATCGGTTTGAAGGCCGTATAGCTTTAAAAGCCCCACGGCGACATATATGTTTGTCTCCATATCGTCGACGAGGAGCACCTTGCCGTACGGCATGGGATCGCGTACAAGCTGAGCCTTCTCGCGGTGCGTGATAAGGGACATCTTGAAGCTGCGCAAATTTTCTGCAAGCTCTTTGCCTAGTACCTCCTGATCCACAACGCCTTGCGGCAAGCTTACAACAAACAGGGAACCCCGGCCCGGCTCGCTTTCGACGTGGATGTTTCCGCCCATAAGATATACCAGGCGCTGCGTAATAGCCATGCCCAGCCCAGTACCCTGTACCGCGCGGGCCGCGTTCGGCTGGAAGCGGGTATATTCGTCGAATAGCTTGTCGATTTGCTGGCGCGTCATGCCGTAGCCGGTATCCTGTACCTCGAGGACTAGTTTTATACCGCCGCCGGTGTCTCCAGCGCAGCCCACACGCAGCGTAACCGAGCCTGAATCCGTATACTTAAAGGCGTTTGACAGGAGGTTGTTCAATATTTGCTTTATACGGAGCTCGTCGCCGACAAGCTTTTTCGGAATGTTTTGGTCGATTTCCAAAGAGAATTCGATAGCTTTGCTATCCAGGCGCATCATATTCAGGTGTATGGAATCGTTTATAAGGCTTGCGATATTATATGGCGCGGGCGTAATATCCATCTTGCCGGCCTCTATCTTTGAGAAATCCAAAACGTCGTTTATAATGCCTTGCAGCAGCTCGCAGGAGGTATAAATTCGTATTAGCCGCTTCATGACCTCTTCGGGCAGCTTCTCGTCCTGCACTAATATTTCGGTGATACCCAAAATGACGTTCATGGGCGTGCGTATTTCGTGGCTCATATGCGCCAGGAAGCTGCTCTTGGCGTGATCCGCCTCCCTGGCGTCTACCAGCGCGTCCTCCAGTAGCGCGGAGGTATATTCTAGCTCGGCCATCATCTTCCTTTGCTCGCGCAGATCGCGCGAGTAGGCTACGACGCCGTAATCTTCCCCGTAGCGGACGCGAAACAGCATGTTTTCCGAAGGGATTGGCGTGCCGTCCGGCAGAGAGAATACGCCTTGATATGAACACGAGCCTTTTTCAAAGGCCTCGGCAACGCACTCGAAAATCCTGTCTATGGTTTTATGTCCGTCGGGCTGATACTCCGGCAGCATGTCGTAAAACCTGTCCATATATTCTTTTTTATCTTGAAAACCGTATAGCTTAATTACAAACTCGTTGCATTCGACTAAATTGAAGCTCCTGTCCCAAAGATGGCAGGCGAGAGGGGTTGTATCCAGCAGAAGCCGCACGCGTTCCTCGGCCTCGTGTATTCTCTGGGCTTCGTCGCCGCGGATAACGACGTTCGCCAGCATGAAACTCGCGGAGCGCAATATTTCCGCTTCATGCGCGGTAAAGTACTTTTCTTCTTTTAAGTCTTCAAATATAACGAATCCCCAGAAACGGCCCTCGTGTTCGACTGGTACGGCGAAAACCGATATAAGGCCGTACCGCCTTAACGTTTCGGCGCGCTTCATCAGCCGCACCGGCCCGTTTATGGGCTTACCGGTAGCGAGTACGGAATCCCATAACGGCAGGAGCTCGGAGAATTTGATATCGGAGAATATATTTATCGTGTCAGTGGCTCCGCCAGATTGCTTCACCCAGCGATATACCTGCGAGGCATGCAAGCCGTCAGGCTTTTCTGCGTTTCGAAAAATCGACATCCTGTCGAACTTGACGATACCGGCTATGATATTTACGCCCTCGGACATCGTTTCTTTGAATGAGGGGCCGTTTCGCATAAGGAGCGTTACGGCGGCGCTATTGAGCAAATCGAGCGTGTTTTCACGCCATACCAGCTCGTTCCACGCGTGCTTGGCCTGGGTGCTATCCATAATCTGCTGCATATGAACCTTGCGCCCGTTAGGCCAATCGATCACGCGGTCGATCCTTTTAAAGCTTATGCCGGAAATCGGATTTTCCTGTTCCCATTCGATAGGCGCGCCTGGTTTTTTTAGCAGTTCGCCTTTTTTGCACCAGGGGCATCGGCCGGACTGATCCGTATGGAAGCGCTTCCAGCATTTCTCGCCTACCGCGCTTTCGCCCAAGCGGCAGCCGGCGATAGACTTATTGTTGGTAAACAGAATCTCGTCGGTTTCCAGATCGCTCACATACACGCCTATATCTAAGGCGCGCACAATGCTTTCCAGCATTTCTATATTTAGTTCCATATTTATACCCCTATGGCGTTTATGTCATGATCCCGATGATGCTGTAGGCGGTTTGCGCGAGGCTCTTGGATAAATAATCCTTTTTCAGTATACGATTAATCCGTTTATCGATCAATGCAAAATAATGGCAGCACATATTGTTATTACGCGGGCATAAGTCGACGATAGTACTGCGGGGCAAAGCCCCGCAACACTATAGCAATAATATTTCGCATGGGGCGAAGCCCCATGCGAAATGATGCGAGATCAAGAATTCGCCATTAATCGACGGCTGCTTGGCGCTAAAGACTTAAGTCTATATGGCTTATAGTACCCGCTCCGCCGGAATCCTTTAGGAAGAAGCTGGTTGAGCGCATTACGCCTTTGGCGCTATTATTGGCGTCGGTCATAGAGAATTGTGTTTCGACGTCGCCGAGGTAAATCGCGCCGACGTCCACTTCTTTCAGCGAGTATAGGACGTCGTTGCCGTTCTTGTCCTTGCTCCAAACCGAGAGCTTTGAGTAGATGTCGTCGTTTTCGTCTATCCAGCCGTTGCCGTCCTGATCGTACTGCCTGAGCTCGGAAAAGCCGGAGCCCGTTTGCGGGCCGAACAGCTCGCGGCCGTCGTTTATCTTTCCGTCGCCGTTTTTGTCGAAAGCCAGGAAGCCGCTGCCCTCGCCGGCAAAGTTGATGTTGTCCGCCGCGCCGTCGAAATCCAGGTCGAACGAATAGGTTTCGTCGGTAAGCGAAGCCGCGTCACCCGCATAGTTTATAACCAGCGGATCGCATAGCTGCCTTTCGAACTCCATAGAGACGCTTTCGTATGAGGCGAATTCCCGCGACATATTCATATAGACGTCGACCGAGATTTGCTGTCCGTCCTCCGTGTTTATCAATCCTTGAGCGCTATACGATACGGACTCGGACTCGTACATGAAGCGTTCGACGGAGACTGTGCTTACATTGGACGGACGCGAGCCGCCTCCATTGCCCCCGGCGAAGCTCGGCAGCTCGTTATGCGGCCTGCCGTTTGGATGCCCGCCGTGCTTGCCGCCCTCATATTGCCGGATTCTGTTGCCCTTTACCTCTTTACCGGTCAGAGCCTCGATCATCTTTTCAAGGAGCGAAAGCTTGACCTCGTCCGGGGAATAAGCCGTGGGTATGGCGTTTTTGGCCTTAATTATCGAGCTTGCCTGCTTAAGCTTATCCAAAGCCTTTTCCCGCTGTTCGGCGGCCTCTTTGAGCATTTGCTGGATTGAATCGGTTTTTTCGTAGGAATCCTCGGAAGCGTTGGCTTCGAGCGCATTGGAGTCTGATTGGGCCGGCGGCTGCTCTTCGGCCTTTTTTTGCCCCGTCGTGATCAGCGTGGTAGTGCTTTCGGCATACAGATAAGATCTGCTGGCGGCTGTTTGGACAGTATAGTCCGCGATTTTCATATTCATACCTCCATGTAATTATTGTGAGCGTCCATGCCCACCTTGACGTAAAAAACCCTTTCTTTTAGTTATCATATAATATATCGGGATAATTTCAGAAAACCTAACCGGTACGAGAAAAAAACGTTAAGACTTTCGGTTATGGAATTTTGGTTTGCGCTAAATGCGGTCTAAGATGCACTTCACTTGTGCATCGGTCAATCCCAAATCGGCGTCTTTAAGGATATCTGCCAGCAGTTCCATGATCATCAAGAGCGATTGCTCAAATTGGATATCGGAAATCTCATCAAAGCCGTGGTAAAAAAGCTCGCCAAGACTTCGTGGATCCTCTTGCCTTCGCTTTTCCACGGACAACATCATGTAGCGAATCATTACGATTGTGGTATGTGCGGTAAGAGCGTCATAGGAGAGCTGTTGAAACTCGCCGGTCAGTCAAAAATGACGTAGCTTGCATTTATTCCGGCTTTTAAAGCAGCTTTGCTGTAGCCGGCGGGGCGCCGGCGGGAGCCGGTTATAGGAGCGTTGAATAAAGAATAATTCGTGCTTTACAAAACGGTTGTTATAATGTTTCAGGCACGGGGCATTAGCTCAGTTGGCTAGAGTGCCACACTGGCAGTGTGGAAGTCAAGGGTTCGAATCCCTTATGCTCCACCAGCCGAAAGCCGCTAAACTACTAGGGTTTGGCGGTTTTCTTTTCTCGTTAAACGCTTGGAACCGCCGTTTGTGTCACACTTTGTGTCACGCTTTTCAAAGAAAACTTTTCTCCGAAGCGATTAGCGATGTTCTGCTTCATCTCAAAATCCAAATGCGCGTAGACGTTCATAGCCGTTTTTATGTCGGCGTGTCCGAGCCAATCCGCGACCTCTTTCATTGAGCAACCCATTTTCAGCATGAAGCTGGCGCATGAGTGCCCATATAGTATAATAACGCCGAATCGGAAAGTCCGCATAAACAGGGGGTTTTTAGGGTTCGACGTTATTGTTTTTCATTCTTTTCCCAAGAGAAAAACTGACGAGAAATTCGTATGAAAAACCGAATGTTATGTTAGCGCCGAAAATCGGTAAGGAGGGAATGGAAATAGTATGGGCAAAGTATTTGTAATAACGAACAGAAAAGGCGGCTGCGGTAAATCAATGACCGTCGCGAGTCTCGGCGTCGGCCTTGCCCGCAAAGGAAAGAGGACGCTTATCATCGACGCGGATAGCCAGCACTCCCTAACCGTAAGCATGGGCATAGCGGAGCCGGATAAACTGCCCGTCACGCTGTCC
>QMCD01001657.1_pt1 | contig 13235 bp, 9 predicted proteins | sample 1821841 | NCBI WGS metagenome assembly QMCD01 (sample SAMN01991225, study PRJNA193472) | Termite gut metagenome, whole genome shotgun sequencing project. | isolation source: worker | host: Macrotermes natalensis | reverse complement strand
TCGAGGAAATTTTTCTCCCCGACCGCCTCGATAATGCGGCGGATCACTTCGTTGACGTCGACGCCTTCCGCATCCGCGTTGAAGTTCGTGAAAAGACGATGCCGCAGTACCGGATAGCACATGGTCCGGATATCGTCGGCGCTGACGGCATACCGGCCGTTCAGGATCGCCCTCGCTTTCGCCGTCAGGATGATGCTCTGCGCCGCTCGGGGACCGGCCCCCCAGGCAAGCCAGTTCTGCACGAATTTCGGCGAGTAGGATTCCTTCGGCCGGGTGGAACGGACCAATTCGACGGCATAATCGATCACGTGTTCCGAAACCGCGACGTTCCGGACAAGCTGCTGAATCTGGACGACATCCTGGGCTTGCAGGATCGGCTCGATATCGATTTTCTTCGTCTGCGTCGTCGCCATCACGATGTCGCGTTCCTCGTGCTTTTCGGGATAGCCGATGTAAATGGAAAGCATGAACCGGTCGAGCTGGGCCTCGGGAAGCGGATAAGTTCCTTCCTGCTCGATCGGGTTCTGCGTCGCCATCACGAAAAAGGGCGGGTCCAGTTTATAGGTTTTGCCCGCGCAGGTCACTTCGTACTCCTGCATCGCCTGGAGAAGGGCCGCCTGCGTTTTGGGCGGCGTGCGGTTGATTTCGTCCGCGAGACAGACATTCGTGAAAATCGGGCCGCGGATGAATCGGAAGTTCCGTTCCCCGGTCTGCTGGTCGATATCGATGATTTCCGTCCCGGTGATATCGCTCGGCATCAAGTCCGGGGTGAACTGGATCCGGGAAAACTTCATCTGGAGCGTCTTGGCCAGCGTGGCGACGGTCAGGGTTTTCGCCAAACCCGGAACCCCGACCGTGAGACAGTGGCCCCGGGCGAAAATGCAGATGAGCATCTGTTCGAGCATTTCGTCCTGCCCGATAATCACCTTGTGGACTTCTTTCAGCAGTCTTTCCTTGGCTTGGACGACGCGGCGGACCATTTCTTCCGGGTTCATCTGGGGCGGATTTGCCTGGGGGGGCGCAGGATTGGACGCGGGATTGGACATGGGGGCGATTGAAGGAAGGGGAACGGGGCGATCGAACCAACACGAACCCCTAGTCTACCCGAAAACGGGGGGAGACGTCAACCGGAAGGCCGATATTGGTCCCCTCTCCGGCCACGCTATCCGTCATTCCCGCGCCGGCGGGAATCCAGACAAGCGGGTTCATACTCGTTCGTCTGGGCCCCCGCCCCGATCAGGTCGAGGGCAGGCTCTACGCGGGGGTGACAGAGAAAACGGTTGAAGACACACTCTTACGCTCCGGGCGCTGATGGAAATCGATACCGGGCTCGGAACGCGGGTTGCGTCGGTCTTCGTTTTGATTTACACTGGGGAAACATGGACCAGGATGATCTGCTCGACAAATCGCCGCTTCGCGTGCAACGCATGTTTGCCGGGGTCGCGCCGCGCTACGACCTGCTCAACCGGTTGCTGTCGCTGGGCATCGACCGCTCCTGGAGACGGCGGACGGCGGCGATTCTGCTGGAAAACCTGAAAATGGAAGGACCGGTTCTCGATGTTTGCTGTGGGACGGGCGATCTGGCGTTCGCTTTCCGTCAGTATGAGGAGCGCCGATATGAAAAACGGCGGCGAAAAAAGGAACCGGAAACGCGGAACCGGCCTGTCATCGGCGTCGATTTCGTTCCGGAAATGCTTGCGCTGGCGGAAAAAAAACGGCGACGCTTTCCGCCCGGCTTCAGGGATAATCCGGAGTTCCGTGAAGCAAACGCCCTGGAATTGCCCTTCGAAGAAAATCGTTTCGCAATCGTCGCCGTCGCGTTCGGCCTTCGGAACACGCAGGATCCCGACCGGGTTCTACGTGAAATGGTTCGTGTCGGAAAGCCGGGTGGAACCGTCGCCGTTCTCGAATTTTCAATGCCGGACCACTTCCTCATCGAGCCGCTCTACCGGTTTTATTTTCGGCGCATCCTGCCTGCGGTCGGACGGGTGATTTCAAGCGACCGGACAAGCGCGTACCGCTATCTTCCGGAGAGCGTGCTGCAATTTGAAAAAAAAGACACGATTCCGCAGCGGATGCGACACGCCGGGCTGCGACATCTTGGCGCCGTTCGCATGACGTTCGGGATCGTTTCGCTCCATTTCGGGCAATGTCCCGACCCGACGAGGACAACAGGCGACGACGGCGTGGATGAATTGGCAAGGGACAATTGACCGTGGATATACCGGAAACGCGGTGAAATTGGTTGTTTGGTGAATGGTTGTTTGGTGAAGGCTGCTTGTCGCACTTGCTCGCCGTAAGACATTTGTATACGGCTTGTTGCACGTTTTGTTCGAGCGACAAGCGATTGTTCGCGGGAATAGTTTCCGGCCGTTTACGGTGTATCAATCGTAGTGTATCAATCATTATGGATCAGGAAGCCCCCTGGACGATCAGACGGTTACTCGAATGGACGACGGGCCATTTCACGCAACGGGGCAGCGACACGCCCCGTCTCGATGCGGAAATACTCCTGGCCGCGGCTCTCGGGATCAAACGGATCGAACTTTACACCGGTTTCGAATCGGTTCCCGGAGAGGAAGGCCGGTCGGTTTTTCGCGAATATGTCAAACGGCGCGGAGCCGGTGAGCCGGTCGCCTACCTTGTCGGACAAAAGGAATTTTTCTCGCTTCCGTTCCATGTGACCCGCGATACGCTGATCCCGAGGCCGGAAACCGAACTGCTGGTGCTCGAAGCCCTCGATTGCGTCGAAACCGTCGGCGTCGAAACCGGAGAGGACAAACCGAACTCCTCGCCGGGGAAGACGTTCCGGTTGGCCGATGTCGGAACCGGCAGCGGATGTGTCGCCGTCGCGATCGCGAAAAACAAACCGAATGCCCGGATCACGGCAATCGACCGGTCGCCGGCGGCCCTGCAAATCGCGAAGGAAAACGCGATTGCCAACGGTGTCGCCGAACGGATCGCTTTTTTCGAAAGCGATCTTTTCCATTCCGTTCCCGGGGAGGTCGCGTTCGATCTGGTCGTGAGCAATCCTCCCTATGTCTCCGAGGCGGAATACGCGGCTCTTGCCCCGAACGTCAGGAATTACGAGCCGAGAGAGGCGCTCCTGGCGGGAACGAAAGGAACGGAAACGGTCGAACGGCTCATTCGCGAATCGGAGGAACGCCTCCGGTCGGGCGGAACGCTCCTGGTCGAAATCAGCCCGATGATCGCCGTCGATTGCGTTCGTTTGTTTGATCCCGACCGCTGGAACGATGTCCGGCTTGTCAAAGACGACGCCCGGCGCGATCGAATCGTCCGGGGAACGCGAATCGATTCCTGAACGGGACGTGGGGGATGAGTTCGGGTAAAATGACAACCTGCGGGATCGACACTGCGAGCCGTGACCTAAGGGGCACGGAAACTTGGGGTCATATCGCGAACAACCCCGCGCAGAACCGCCCGCCGCTCGTTTGCCTCCGGACGGTATGGTTCGCAGGTGGCGCTCCTTGCAAACCGGTTGCGGGCGATTTCAACGCGATTCCAGTATCCATTGCGCCGCAGCACTCGACGACAAAAAACGATTGGTGAGATAATCATGTTTCATTCCCTGGTTCGTCAATGGATTACCGCCCGGGCCATCGGAGCGATTCAAGATGCGGTTCACAGCGCGATCGTTCGGGAATCGGCCCCGGACGGTTCCGCTGAAGATCCCTCGAAGATCGACTCGAAGATCGACTCGAAAGCCGACCTGTCCTGTGCCGATAACCGCGACGGGGACGGGCGGAATACCGACAGGATCGAGCCGGTCGACATCGGGATGGTCTTTGCGATGCCGATGGAAGCGGCAGGCGTCGTCGATCGGTTGACGCGGTCCCGAACGGTCGCAGGCGAGCGGGTCCGATATCATACGGGCCTTTTCGCCGGGCATCGGGTCGCGGTCGTCGAATCGGGAATGGGCCAGGAAAAGGCGCTCGACGCGACACGGCGTTTGCTCCATGTCTTCCGGCCGCAACGCCTGCTCTCGGCCGGATATGCCGGAGGTCTTCGTACGGAAATGAAACGGGACCGGCTTGTGATCCCCTCCCGCCTGGTCCGGGCGTCCGACGGGGAAACGATCGACCTGACGACCGCATTGACAGCCGAACTGACAACCGCACTGACGACCGAACTGACGACCGAACTGACGACCGAACGAATGGGCCGGGGATCCGATGCGGCGCCGAGCGCCCTGCGGGGCTCCCCGCCGATTACCCTGTTGACCGCCGACCGCGTCGTCCGAACACCGAAGGAAAAAACGGGATTGGCCGAACGTTTCGGAGCCGACCTGGTCGATATGGAAACCTGGGCGGTCGCCGATCTTTGCCGTCGTTACGGAATTCCGTTCCTGGCGCTGCGGATCGTCCTCGACACGGCTTCCGAAGAACTGGCCGAAGAGGTCCAACGGATCGTCGATTCGAGCGGTTCCGGCAGCACGGCACGCATGTTCGGCAGCGTCGTCGGGGCGCTTTGGAAACGCCCCTCTTCGCTGGTCGATCTCTATCAGCTCAAAGAACGGGCACTCGTCGCAACGGACAAACTGGCGTCGGGAATCGAAGCGTTGCTGGATTCGACGACCGATGCGGCCCGTCAACCGTCCGGGAACCCCATTCCCGGCTCGTACTACTGAAAGTCATTGAAATTTCCCGAAGCCGGCGATGCGGGAGCTTGCCCACCGGAAACAACACCGCCCGAAGGGTAAACTGGAAACGCGATGAAAACGAACCTTTGGCCAAGTCTGCCTGCCGCACTCGCTCAACTATAAGTGCTGTTCGTATAATGACATAAACGGACCATTCGAGCGACAGGCGATTGTGCGCGGGAACAGTTTCAGGCCGTTTACGGTATAAACGGGTGGTCGGGCGGGCTGTGTTTACCAACGACTCAAACGGCTTCGGCATAGAGAACCGCTTCCCGACGCGCCGAGGCTCCGAACCCCAAATCGAATTTCAACCATGCCCGATCTTTATGCCATAGGGACCGAACCGGCCTACGTGTTCGTACGGCTGGCGCTGCTCGTTTCGGCGATGGGAAGCGTTTCCTTCGGACTCGTCGGGACGTTCGTCGTCGTGAGGCGTATCGGCTACCTGGCCGGTGCGATCGCCCATTGCGCCTTCGGCGGAATCGGGATCGGTCTTTACCTACAGCATCAACTCGGTTTCGCATCGGTCGATCCGCTGGGCGTCGCCCTCTTGGTGTCCGTGGCCTGCGCAGTCCTGATCGGAATCGTCAACCGTTGTGCGGGCGAACGGGAGGACACGATCATCGGGGTGATCTGGGCCGTGGGTATGGCCGTCGGATTGCTCTGTCTCGACAAGGTCACCGCCGGAAACGTGAACATCTCGGCCTACCTGTTCGGCGACCTCTACCTGGTTTCCGAAAAAAACCTCTACGCGGTCGCGTTCCTGGGGCTGGTCGTCCTCGCGACGACGCTCCTGTGTTTCCATCGGCTCCAGGCTGTCGCCTTCGACGAGGAGCATACCCGGCTCCGTGGAATCCCGACGACGTTTTATTTCCAGTTGCTGCTGGTCCTCGCCTCCGTCACCGTCGTGCTGATGGTCCAGGTGGTCGGGATGATCCTTGTCGTCGCCATGTTGACGCTTCCGGCGGCGGCGGCGGGCCGGTTGACCCGGCGGCTTTTTCCGATGGCGGTACTGGCCGTCCTGTTTTGCTTTCTTTTTTCATGGACCGGTATCTACCTGAGTCTGTGGGGCAATTTCTCTTCCGGGCCGATGATTATCGTCGTCGCGGCCGTGGGATACGCGATCGCCCTGTTCGTCGGAAGGAAATGACCGATCTTCCGAAAACGCAACGGGGGCGCACCGGGTTTGCGGCGGCAATTCCGCCCAAAGCACTCTTGCGAGCCCGGCGCAATCCGCTAAAATGGTCCCGTGGCCTTCAGGCCGGCCGCGCGCCGTATGGTTGGAATACGGCGCGGTTTCCTTCGGCGCCGCTACGTTCAAATTTTTATTCACAGATCGGTAAGAACGCAGGTGAACGATGATTGAAAACGAATGGATCGACAGGGCGAAACAAATCCGGGAACGTCTGACACAGCTCCGGGACTCTCTTTGACTATGCCGGAAAATCCGCCGACGTCGAAAAAATCGAAGAGGAAATGGGGGCCGTCGACTTCTGGAACGACCAGGAGCGGGCGCAGGCGGTGGTCGCACGGTTGAAATCACTCAAAACGCTGCTCAAACCGTTCGATGAAATCATGATCGACTTGAACGACGTCGATCTGCTGCTCGAAATGGGGGCGGAAGACGCCGGGCTGGCCGCCGAAGTTCCCGGGAAATTGAACGACCTGGAGGTTCAACTTGAGGCATTGGAAACGAAATCGCTGCTGAACAGTCCGTACGACATGTGCGGGGCGATCATCACGATCAATGCCCGGGACGGCGGAACCGACGCGAACGACTGGGCCGAAATGCTGCTCCGCATGTATGCGTCGTGGGCCAAATCGAACGGCTATGAAGTCGAGTTGATCGACCGACAGGACAACGAAGAAGCCGGGATCAACAGCGCCGGTTTCGTCGTGCGCGGTCCGGCCGCCTACGGGTACCTCAAGGGGGAATCCGGGACGCACCGCCTGGTGCGGATCAGCCCGTTCAATTCGGAAGGAAAACGGCAAACCAGTTTCGCCTCCGTCGACGTGAGTCCGGAAATCGACGATTCGATTGAGGTCGAAATCCGGGAGTCGGACGTGCGCGAAGACACGTACCGGGCCAGCGGGGCCGGGGGGCAACATGTCAACAAGACCTCCAGCGCGATCCGCCTGACCCACGCCCCCAGCGGTGTCGTGGTGCAATGCCAGAACGAACGTTCGCAGCATAAAAACAGGGCGCTCGCATGGAAAATGCTCCGCGCGAAACTGATCCGACTCGAAGAGGACAAGCGTGAGGCGGCCATGGCCTCGAAGTACAAAAATCTGGCGAAAGTCGGCTTCGGATCGCAAATCCGCAACTATTTCCTGCACCCGGACCAGCGTGTGAAAGACACGCGGACCGGCCATGCGGCGGGCAACTTCCACCAGGTTCTCAACGGCGACATCCAGGGATTTCTCGACGCCTTTCTCCGTTGGCGCGTCGCGACCGAGGAAACGTCGTAATTGTTGGACGACGGATTCGGAACGCGAAGCGCCGGGCACGAAGCGTCAACGGGACGGCTTCTCTTCGTTTTGGACGTCACGGATTCCGTTCAACGACACTTGGGAGACGCCGGGTTTGAAGCCGGGCACCTCCCGGGGGATTTTTCGACTCAAGTACCAATCGGAATCCGGTTTCCCTTTTTCATTGACGACAGCCTGGAGCGATTTTTGGGCGATCTCATCAAGGGAAACGGACGGGGAGCCCGTTCTGGTTTCATCCTTCCAAAGCGTTTCACCGTCTTTTTCGAAACCGACCGAATAGGTGTAAGGCGTGTAACTGATTTCAGTGCCTCCCAGGCGTCCGAAAGTCGAATAGGAAACCGTTTCCCTTTTCTCCGCCGTTATTTTCACGGCGAGCGTGATCGCGGCGCCGTCGTCCCACTCCAGTTCGTTTTCCTTGAAAATCTTTTCGATGTGCGCTTTCACCTTGTCCCGGTCCGGAACCGCGCTGTCGATGCGCACCTTGATTTTCATGCCGGGGCGAACACAATACTTCTCTTCATCCGAGAGATTCGCGAGTTTCGGGAGCGTGGCATGAGGAATCGTCAACGGGACGGTGACATAACCGCTCCCATTCCTTCCATTGTGCCAATAGTATCCGCCGAAAAAACAGTATTCGTTCCCCATCCCCTTGTATTTCCACACCGGGATTCGCTGTTCGGTATGGATAAGTGTCGAATTGACGACAAGATAGGTGTCGTCCGCCCAAGCGGGCATTCCGAATGCAATGGAACCGGTATGAAAAAAGGGCGATGCTTCGCCGGTTTCAAGATTCCAAATCTGGAATGAGGCGTTCTTCACGGTTGCGATTTTTCTTCCGTCGGGTGAAAAAGCCGCCTTCATGACCCCTCGATTCGCCGCGTCGAATTCCATGACACCGATGACGTCTCCGCTTAAGGCTTCGAGCAGGCATACGTTATCGCGCCTATCGGTGACGATGAGATACTTACGACCTGGAGAAAAAACCGGCCTGAAAATCAAGCTGCCGTCGAGCGTCCAGACGGCGGAAGCCGTTGTCGTATCGAACAGGATCACGTTGCCTCGCTTCGATTGAACGAGGACATGCTCGTCATCGGCCCAGGCGGCCCACTGGATATCGGCATCCATATTCATGCGGCGGGCGGATTCCTCGACGGTAAACGGTTCGTAAACGGCGACGCAGGGAAGTTTCGGCGCCGTCGTATCGGCAATGACCAGGTGGCGTAAATCATCGGATAGGTTGGCACCTTTCGACGCTTGAACGAACAAGGCACGCGACCCGTTCGGGGATAATCCGTACGGAGTCAGCTTGACAGGAAGTTGGACCGAGCGCGACCTTCCCGTTTTCACGTCGCCGACACAGACCAAACTGCTTTCCTCTCTCGATTGATCCCGTATTTGAATCACGGTCAGCACCTTGTTGGGATCCTGTTCGCTAAAAAAATATTCGGAGCCCCTCAAAATTGTTCTGGCATCCCGTTTTCCGACGGGAAAAACGATCGGTTTCGGTTTGAAGGATAATTTTCCAACGGGAGCCGGGTCCGGTTCGGTCGACCATGCCGTTTCCGCGCCGAGCATGCTGATTTCCCTCGCGCCGATGAGGTTGATCTCCACGCTTTCAGGCGGTTCGTCCGACGTAGCGGTTGTGTCGGCACTGTTTTTACCAGCACTGCTTCTACCGGCCCTGTTTTTATCGGCACTGTTTCTACCGGCCCTGTTTTTATCGGCACTGCTTTTATCGGCACTGTTTCTACCGGCTTCTTCCACACCGTCTTCAAAAGGGTTGGCGCTTTTTGTCGCGGGTTTCCCGCCGCCGGGTCCGTCGAGTTCCGCCGCCATTTTTTTGACGAAAACCCGGTCCGGTATGCTGAGTTTCGCCAGGTCGAGGGAAACGACTTTACCGTCCGCCTCTTTTTTCAATTTGACTTTTTTCCCGTCGAAATCGAGCAATCGGGCCTCGACCGTATAATCGCCGTTGCTGCTCGTCCAGGTGCGGACATCCTCGGCATAAACCGCGACCGCCCCCAAAACGACCAATGCCTGCATGACAAGGACCGATATCCTGAAAACCCTTGACATTTCCCGAAGCCGACGATCCGGGAGCCTGCCCACCGGAAACAACACTGCTCGGAGAGTAAACAGGCGGTTAAGCGGGCTGTGTTGACTTGCACTCAACCGGCTTCGGTATAAAACGCCCGGCGAAAGACGGTAGGAAAGACCGTGCAGAAAACGTTTCATGGCAAACATGACACCTCCATTCCCATAATGACGTTGTGATGATAACGACGGAAAATGAAAAACGCTACGGATTCAAGTGGACCACGGCGTTTATCATGGTTCCTTTGCGCAATTGCCAAGCCCCGTCGATTTGCCGATTGTGAACTTCGATATGAATTTCGAACTTCTCTCCCGCCTTGACTTCCGGGTTGGCGAAGACGACCCGGCCGGGAAATTCGACGGCTTGACCGTTTACGGAAGGGGCGTAAACGGTGACGGGACGGCCTTCAAGCATGTCGGGGGTATACCGGGTCGCATCGACGTTCGTCCGGATCGTGAGCGTATCGAGGTGAACGATCCGGAGAATCGGGTCGCCTTCCCGCAGCCATTCGCCCTCGGTGCGCTTGACTTCGAGGACCATGCCGTCGAACGGGGCGGTGAAACGATGTTTTTCGACGGCGACTTTCGCGGCGTCCACTTCCGCTTCCTGGAGTTCCAGCTCCGTCTTTTTGACGGTCAACAAGTTGTATTTGGTCAGCCGCCATTGCGTGGTCGATTGCTTCACCTTGAGTTGCGCTTCCCGGATATCCATGTCGGGAACCGTTCTCGGAGCCGCGTTGTTGATGTCGAGGTATTTGTCCACGCGCGCCTGATCGACCAGGATCGCATCATGGGCGTAAGCGACTTCTTCCTCCTTTTCCGCCTCGGCCTTGGCGATGAACAGTTTTCCTTCGGCGACCTTCAGGGCCGCCTTGGGCGTCCGATCGTCCTGGTAGCCGAGAATCTGGCCCGCCTTGACCGTGAGCCCTTCGCGTATCGGGACGGTGAGCGCGTTTCCCTGTTCGTCGAGGGTTTGGAGCCGTAATTGAACCAGTTCTCCCTGGACGTTGGCCCCGATCGTCACGTCTTTGCGTTTGTCGAAATCGACGTAGCAATTCGTCAACGCCAGGTCGCCCGGCATGACCCCGTTCGGCAGGGGCGCAGCCGTTCCCCGCGAAGGATCGGGCCTGTCGATTTCGACGGAAGAAGCGCCGGTCGTCGGGGAGCGGCCCGCCCGGATTTCCGCGGCATCCGTGGAAGCCGCAACAGCCGGAGACGTCGGGGAAACCGGGGAAACTCGCGCGGTTTGCATGACGATTTCCGAAGCCGTGGGGTAGGGCTCGCGGGAAACGAAAGCGGTGGGTTGTTTGCGGACGGTCACGGGCGTCGAAACGATCGGAACCGCATCGGCCTGGTATTCCGAGACGTGATATTCCGGGGCCAGGGAGTCCGGCGAGGAGGCGCCCGCGATTTCCATCAGGACGACCAACAAGGTGGGCGAGACATTCATGGAGGCAATAAGATTTGGCGAACAGGATTCTATACCGGAGGCAGTTGGAATTTCCCGAAGCCGACTTTCAAGGAGCCTGCCCACCGGAAACGACACTGCCGAAGGTGAACAGGCGGTTCAACCGGAAAACGGGGCCGGCTTCGGTATACGAAAGAAGTTTGACAGACTTCCATCTTCCATTACGGTACATCATTATCCCCGCCGCGGGTTTCCCTGTCAACGTCAAAACGAGGAAACCGTGAAAAAGAGATTGAACCGGACTTGAAATGCGGTATACTGATAGACAATTGAAATTTCCCGAAGCCGATTATATCAAAAACATGGCCAACGAAAATTTATCTCAAGCAAAAAAAGCGAAGTACGCCGAGTTTTATACCCGGATGGCGGACATTTCGAAGGAAGTCCAAGCCTACCTGGAGTACGATCCGAACGTTTTCAAAGGCAAGACCATCCTCTGCCCTTGTGACGATCCTTACGAGAGCAACTTTTTCAAGTACTTTGCCCTCAATTTTAAGACGTTCAAGCTCAAAAAGCTGATCGCGACCTGCTACGCCGGTTCGCCGATCGCCAACGTCCAGCTTTCGCTTTTTCCCGAGGAAAACGAGGCGAGCAAGACGACGCGCATCCCGCACAAAATCGTCATCACGGACATTCCCGACCTGAACAAGGACGGGGCGGTGGATTTGGTCGACGTGCAATTGCTTTTGGCAAGCGACAGGAATCACCTCACCCGGCTCAAGGGCGACGGCGATTTTCGCAGTGAGGAAATCACGAAACTGCGGGACGAGTCGGACATTATCATCACGAACCCGCCGTTTCCACTTTTTCGAGAGTTCTTTGCGTGGATTGGCGAGAAACAATTTCTCGTTATCGCGAATATGAATGCGATAACCTATAAGGAAGTGTTTCCTCACATCAAAGAAAACAGAATCTGGCTCGGTGCCACGGGCTTTAATGAGGGCATGTATTTCAAGGTGCCTGAAAATTTTGTGTACGCAAAAACATACAACTTTGAACGCGAGCTTGACGGCGAAAAAGTGAATCGGGTGCCCGGCGTATGCTGGTTCACCAATCTCGACCACGGTCGCCGTCACCGGCCCTTGGAACTGATGACACTGAAAGACAATTTGAAACATAGCAGACACAAAGAAATAAATGGCAAGAAAGAATATGCGAAGTACGATAACTACAATGCGATTGAAGTTCCTTACACGGATGCCATTCCTGCCGACTACGAGGGTGTGATGGGCGTACCGATTACTTTTTTAGACAAGTATTGTCCAGAGCAGTTTGAGATAATCAACGCACTCAATCGTTACTCCTTATTCGACGATGATGAATTTATCATTAACCGCAATGAAAATAGAATAGGGAATCACATGTGTTCGATCAATAACGGAGAAAAATTCACCTACTTTCGAGTCACCATTAAACATAAAGGAACCCCAAAATGAAAACAACGCTTCACACCTACACCGTCCGTGAAATGGTGGAAGGGTTTGTCTATAACGAACTCGAAGGCAAGGGGCTTTTCGGGCTGTCCGGGAAACTGACCATTCAGCCGGAGTATCAGCGTAATTACATCTATGCCGAGGAAAAACGCGAGGTTGCGGTCATTGATTCCCTGCTGAAGGGGTATCCGCTGGGTTTGATCTATTTTGTCGAGGTGGAAAAAGACAAATTTGAAGTGCTGGACGGTCAACAGCGAATCACGTCAGTAGGACGCTTCGTCACGGGAAAATTCGAGATCAAGGATGAAAATGGAAATGAACAAACGTTCGACTCACTGGCCGCCAACAAGAGGAAAAAAATTCTTGAAGGCAATCTCTTGGTCTATCACTGCGAGGGTGAAGAGAGCGAAATCAAGGAGTGGTTCAAGACCATCAATATCGCCGGTGTTCCCTTGAATGAGCAGGAACTGCTCAACGCCATCTATTCCGGCCCCTTTGTTACGGCAGCGAAAGTCGAATTCAGCAACTCAGGAAACAACAATGTGCAACGGTGGAGCGACTACATCAGAGGCACTGCCCGGCGACAGGATTTTCTGGCCACTGCGCTGGCTTGGGTTTCCGCCTCAAAAAACCAGGACTCCGACCAGTACATGGCGGCCCATCGGTTCGATAAGCGTATCAAAGAACTCCAGAGCTATTTCCAATTCGGTCATCGACTGGGTTTCCACCGTATTTTCCGACATGGAAAAAGAAATGTGCGGTTTGGAGTGGGGGCGGCTTTACGAAACGTTTCACAAAAAATCGTACGATTCCAAGAAAATTTCCAAAAGAGTACAAGAATTGTACGGCGATGTGTACGTCAAAAAGCGGAGCGGTATTTTTGAGTACGTTTTGAGCGGCGAGACGGACACGAAGCTGTTGGAAATCCGCGTGTTCGACGAGGCGACCAAGCGGAACGTGTATGCAAAGCAAACCGAAGCCGCCAATGCCAAACTACGCCGTTAAGTGTTTTTCATCGTTGTTTTTGAGTCTTTTCGCATTTTTGCATTGTGTTTTCGTAGCGGTTTCCAGTTTCGGCTCTCCCGTCGGC
>QMCD01006391.1_pt1 | contig 13240 bp, 12 predicted proteins | sample 1821841 | NCBI WGS metagenome assembly QMCD01 (sample SAMN01991225, study PRJNA193472) | Termite gut metagenome, whole genome shotgun sequencing project. | isolation source: worker | host: Macrotermes natalensis | reverse complement strand
TTTTTCCTGAAGAATCGGTTGATATAGCGAAGCCAACTCCGAAATGTTTAGAATAAAGCCCTTGTCGCCAAACGAACGTTCGTGATACTCATTCACTTTGCTAGCCTCAAACGACGCCCCGCTCGGCTTAAAGCCGTTCAAATTAGTGCTGTTATATTGCTTAAACGTACCCACCAACGCCTGCATATTGAGTCGGGCCTGTTCTTGATCCGGCCCGGCGTAAACCAAGCGGATTTTCACCTGGTATCCCAGCTTTGTCGCCTTTTCCTCGGCCTTTGTAATCCTATTTTTATCGCGGTCAGAAACCTCCGCCACCTTGTCCTTGTCGCCAGCCTCCGGCGGTTTCCACAGCGAAAACAGGGTTTGTTTCCACCATTTCGTATCCGGGCTGAACCCGGGCTTGACGCCTTTTTTGACATTCTTGACCCAAGCAGCGGCTTTTTTGTGCCAACTGTCGGCAATCGGGCGTACCAAAATCTGCACCCACATCTCTTCTCTGCCATCGCCGTTGCTATTCAACTTTGCCATCACCCCTGTAATACCGGCCAACGGGTCCACATCAAAGCTCTCGAACGTGCGAATCGGTAAAAACTCGCTATCTGTTAACACCAGGTCGTTTTCGTAGCTCACGGCTAAGTCGCTAACGTGGCTAGAGTAATCATCTTCCGCCGGGTGAATCTGCACCGTCGGATATTGTGAATAAATCTGGCTCTCCACGAAGTTTTTGAGAATCTTCGGCGTCCAAACAAAGAACTTAATTCGCCCCTTTACATAAGCTATCTCAAAGCTAATATACTCCTGCACCGCAGTCGCTTTTGCCTCTTCGCTGTCGCGCAAAATGCCGTGCAGGCTGGCAAACATCTGCTCGGCCGCCAGCTCCTTTTTGTCGTTAGTCCGCGGAATCTCCAGCTCCAGCAAAACCCCATCTTCGTATGGGATGGCGCCAAAGCTCTCCTTGCGCTTGCGGAAGTTTAACCACGCCAGAAACGCCAAAAGTCCCGCAATCGGAACCCACACAAACGGACTGCCAATAATCTGTAAAAACGTCATTACCTGTTCTTGCCTTTCACTTAATCAATTCTATCATTTTCCCGCAAAAAAAGAAAGCCCCCCTCTCTGCCGCCGGATAGGCGCCACATTCGCAAATTGCCTTCGAGATGATATAATAGACCCATGAACGACCAAGTATTCGACCTAATCAAATCCGAAGAAACCCGCCAAAGAGAAGGCCTTGAGCTAATCCCCAGCGAAAACTACGTTTCCAGGGCGGTTTTGCAGGCTTTGGGCTCCGTATTCACAAATAAATACTCCGAAGGCTATCCCGGCAAGCGCTATTACGGAGGCCAAGAATACACCGACCAAGTCGAGCAACTGGCCATCGACCGGGCCAAACAACTATTCGCAGCCGACCATGCCAACGTCCAACCCCACAGCGGCGCCAGCGCCAATATGGCAGTCTACGTCGCTTGGCTCAACCCTGGCGACACCGTATTAGCCATGGACCTCAGTCACGGCGGACACCTGACTCACGGCGCCAAAGTCACCCATTCGGCCCAAATCTACAACTTTGTGCCGTACAAAATCAAAAACGTCGAAACCGGCGAGATTGACTATGCCGAATTAGAAAAAACCGCGTTAGAAGTGCAGCCCAAAATCATCCTGGCCGGCTTTTCCGCCTACCCGCGGGAGCTAGACTACGCCAAGTTTGCTGCCATCGGCCAAAAAATCCCCGGCTGCCTGCTGATGGCCGACATGGCCCATATTGCCGGGCTAATCGCTGGCGGCGTAGCGCCCAACCCCTTTGATTTCGGCTTCCACGTCATCACTACCACCACCCATAAAACTCTGCGCGGCCCCCGTGGCGGCTTGATTCTTAGCAAGGGCAAAGTCGGCAATCCACTCAAAAAGCCGGAAAAAACTCTGGAAAACATCCCTACCCTGATTGATCGCGCCGTATTCCCCGGCACTCAGGGCGGTCCGCTCATGAATACCATCGCCGCCAAAGCCGTAGCCTTTGGCGAGGCCCTGCAACCCGATTTCAAAGACCACGCCGCCCAGATCGTCAAAAACGCCGCCGCCTTGGCCCAAGAGCTCCAAAGTCGCGGGTTCAAGTTAATTACTGGCGGCACATCCAATCATCTGATCTTGGCCGACACTCACGCTTCTTTTGGTATCAACGGCAAGGAGGTTGAACGGACGCTCGACAAAGTCAACCTGAACCTCAATGCCAATTCCATCCCAGACGACCCATTGCCCCGCGCCACGCCCTCTGGCATTCGCCTTGGCACCCCAGCCATCACCACTCGTGGCCTCAAGGAAACGCATATGGCGCAAATCGCTAGCTGGATGGCCAGTGCTGTCCAGAACCGCGAAAACCCAACCTATCTTGCCCAGCTCCAAGCAGAAGTCCGCGAATTCGCCCTTAAATTCCCTCTGCCGAGCGATAAATAGATGTAAAACACGAGGCAACCGCCTAGCTTTACGCTAGGCGGTTTTTCCACGACTGCCAACCCCCTATTTTTTCGGGTGTTTAGCGCTGGCTTTTGCTGGCTTGTCGGCAACAGCCTTCTTCCCAGTTCCCTGCTCGGCTCGGCGGGGCTTGAAGCGGCCACTTTGGTCGATTTCAACGCCAGGCGCCAAGATATAAGTGTCGGTCTTGGGCACCCGCTTAAAGAATTGCGGCTGCGAGTTCAGATTAAGCAAGATTGTCGTGGCTTTGACCCGGCGCTGGTGCAGGACCGTATGCACGATTTCGTCGCGCGACACCGGTCGCCCAGCCTTTTTGAGCAATTTTTTTATAACTTCCGTCACCGTGCCGGAATCGTATCCCCAAGTATCGATAGCATAAATCCCTCGGCCAATTAGAATAAACCTCGGCTCCTTTATCAACTCGTTGTGAATAGCTTGTGGTGTCACGTTGCTACGGTGAAAACCGCCGCTAGAAATCGCTTTGGCAATATCCATAAAATGCATCGGCTCTTTTTTGCTCTCCAAAACTACAAAAATCTTGTCGCGAATGTTGCGCGGATTGACGGCTGGCCAAGAATGCAGGCCCCACATCTCGCCCATCGCTGCCAGACTCTTGCTGATGCTAGCCATGGCCCGCACATGCGTCGGGTGTTCGTATGTGAGCTTTTCGTCCAGGTCGGCTAGGGAAATTGGTTCACCGTGCTCTTTTATCTTGTCGGCGATTTCCGCCACTTTTTGTTTAATATCCTTGGGGGAACCGTAGTCGGCGATGCTGATCGCCGCGTGATGCCTGTCATCTTCTTCCAAGATGGCCAAGTTTTCGCTAATGGTACCAATAAATGTTAGGTCATTGATGTCAAATTCGCTTGTGCTTTTTCCGAAAATCTTTTCAGCTAATTCGTCAGTGCGCGATATTCTGCCCTGCTCCGTCAAGTTGCGAATTATCAGCTTTTCTGCTTGGGTGAGAGGCTTGATATTGCCGTTTTCGGCGGCCACCCGCAGATGAGCGGTGATTGCTTTTTCCAGCTGTCGGACGCGCTCCCTAGTAATATCCAAAGAAATCCCAATCTTTTCCAATGTCTCATGTTTGCGGTCGAGCCCGAATCGCCCGCGCATAATATCTTTTTCTCGCTCCATTTCAGTGAAATCCAAAATACCAGCCACCGCATTTTTGATAATCTCTCTGTTCTTGGCCTCTGCTGTTTCGTTCATTTTTTCTCCCAATGCCTCCTTGTTCCCCTTGGATTGATTGTTAATAATTATCTAGTCTGAACACTAGTATAACACACGCCCACCTTATTGTCAACAGGTGCAGACCTTTTCTGCACGACTTGTTTCTGGTGCTATTATAGCACGTTTTTGTGGGTGTCAATAGTATTTATCAAGGTTTTTTGACTTTTTTCGAGGCTTTTCTGGTCGTCCTCTTGGCGACAGAGCGGGCTTTCTTTTTTGCAAAGCGGCGCGGACCACGGCGTGGCCTATCTGGGGCTTCGTCAATCAGCTTTTTGGCTGCGTCTTCTGTTAGTTTTTTTGGGTCAGTTTCTTTCGGTACCCGCACATTCTTCTTGCCATCCGTCACATAAGCTCCGTATGGGCCATTCAGGACTTTGATTCCACTTCCGGGGAACTCCGCGATGTGTTTTTCGGCATCAGCTTTTAGCTTTGCCGCATACAGCTCGCGCGCTTGCTCCAAGGTAATATCAAACGGCGTCAGGGGTGGCTTAATGCTGGCGTAAGTTTTATCCACCTGGACATACGGCCCAAACCGGCCAATATTCACCTTGATGTCCCTACCAGCATCTGTTTGGCCCAGCGTTCTGGGTAGTTTGAACATTTCCAGTGCTTGCGCCAGCGTTACGCTTTCCATGGTTTCGCCATCAGGCAAGGGTGCAAAACGCGGTTTATCGGCTGGTTTTTCGGACTTTTTCTTGGTTTTGGCCGATTTCCCTGAAGCTTCTGCTGGCCCTGCCTCGCCTAACTGGAGCATTGGCCCATATCGGCCGATTCTGGCAATCACGTCCTTGCCGGTTTTCGGGTCTTTGCCAATCAGCCGAGCCTTGCCCACTTTTGCCCGGTCGATCTTGTCCGAGCCCTCAATCAGCTGATGGAACGGCTTATAGAAGTCTTCCAGCATCTTATTTCGCTCTTTTTCGCCCTGGGCGATGGAGTCAAAGTCTTTTTCGACATCCGCAGTGAAGCCGTAATCAACCACTTGCGTGAAGTAATCGTGCAAAAAGTCGCTGAGAATCTCGCCCACCGGGTCGGGCACTAGTTTGCCCCGGTCGCTACCAGTTTTTTCGGTTTGAACTTCCCGGGTTAGGTTTTGACCATTATCAAGTTTTAGCTCAATCACTTCTCTGTCGCGGCCTTCGGATTCGCCTTTTTTGACATAGCCTCGGGTCTGAATTGTGTTCAAAATCGTGGCGTAAGTGCTGGGGCGGCCTATACCGTTTTCCTCCAGCGTTTTTATCAGCGACGCCTCGGTGTAGCGCGGGGGCGGCTGTGTGAAGTGCTGATTAAGCTCGCTCGCGGCCAGTTCGTCGCCCGCGCTCAGCTTTGGCAGCTCGTTCTGCTTAAATGCCCCATAGACTTTCAGGAATCCGTCAAATATGATGATCTCCCCTTTGGCTTCGAAGACTGGACTATCGTCAGGGTCTTTGCCGAGTCTCCGACAAAAGGGACGTCGTTCGCCCGACCCGTCGTCACGGGTGGGCGCCGACTCGCCCTCGGCCGTGGCCTGCGGGATGTCCTTTTTTACTGAGCTCGGCAAAGACCCGCAGGTAATCGTCACAGTCGTCTTTTCCAACGCAGCAGGCGACATCTGCGAAGCTAATGTCCGCCGCCGAATCAAATCATATAACTTCTGCTCGTATTGGTTTTTGCCAGCCTTTTCGGTGCCGATATGCGTTGGCCGAATCGCCTCGTGCGCCTCTTGCGCCGAAGCCGACTTGGTGGCAAATTGCCGCACCTTAGAATAATTCTTGCCATAAGCCTTTTCAATAAACCCTGCACAAGCCGCCAAAGCCTGTTTAGACAACACCGTTGCATCTGTTCGCATATAGGTGATATGACCAGCCTGGTAAAGCCCTTGGGCGGCCGACATGGTAGTGCGTGCGGAAAATCCCAACCGCGAGTTGGCCTCTTGCTGCAAAGTGGAGGTCGTAAACGGTGGCCCAGGGTTGCGCGAACCCGGAGTTTGCACAATATCCGCCACACTGAGCCGCTGGCCCTTCAATGATTCGAGCAACCTATGCGCATTTGCCTCAGTCTTTGGTTGTTCACCAGCCAGCTCCGCCTTAAAACGGTTCTTTTCGGTATTCTTCAGTCCAGACCTATAGAAATCCCCGCTAACCTTAAAGCTAAACTCGCTATCGAACCCCTTGATTTCCCTTTCCCGCTCCACGATCAGCCGCACCGCTGGACTTTGCACCCGACCAGCAGACTTACCGCCCGGTACCTTGCGCCACACCACTGGCGACAACTCAAACCCCACCAATCTGTCCAGTATCTGCCGCGCCTGTTGGGCTTCAACCAGGTTCATATCAATCTTACGGGGGTGCTCCACAGCATATTCCAGCGCTGGTTTGGTAATTTCGTGAAAAGCAATCCGGTTGGTTTTGCGCAGATCCAGCCCTAGCACCTTGGCCAAGTGCCAAGCAATCGCCTCGCCCTCGCGGTCTTCATCAGTTGCTAGCCAAACTACTTTGGCCTTTTTCACGGCCGCCTCTAAGTTGCGCACAACCTCAGTTTTTTCCGGATCAATCACGTATTTAGTTTTGAAACCATCCTTGACATCAATCGCATTTTTGTCGCTGGCCGGAATCTCCCTGATATGCCCCACGCTGCTCATCACTGTCCAATCTTTGCCGAGGTACTTCTCGATTGTCTTGGCTTTCGCCGGGCTTTCCACAATTACTAGATTTTGCATAGTTTATATCATATCACAAATGCTTAAAAACCAAAATAAGCCCCTTTCGGGGCTTATTCCCTGCCAATTACCTTAGGCAACCGTAGTATTTGGCTAAACTAGTCAATGCTGCGGATGTCTTGGGCGGCTTCGGCGGCTAGGCGAGCAAGAGTTTTCTTGCTGGGACCACGGCGGCTAATTGTGCCACCTTTTTTGCCGGCGATACGGGCCAGAGCTGGGTTCGCAGCGAATCCGCCAGTGTGACCGTTTTTGCCACCCTTTTGGCCGATGCGAGCGTAAAACTCTTTACCGTACTTCAATTTGTTGGTTGCGGCAGCCTTTAGGCCACCGTTCTTTGTTCCTGCCATAGATTTTCTCCCTTCTAGTTAAACCTATTTGAACAATCTTGGCCCCTGTTGGAAGCCAATTTGCCACACCACTCATAAGTGTGCATAAGTCCATTATAGCACACATGCTTATAATAGTCAATAGTTTTAGCATAAAATCTTTAAAAAGCCGCCAGTGATAAGCTGGCAGCCCAACAGGAGGTGTTGCTATTGAAAGGAATCTATGATGCGACGGATTGATTTTCGCGGCAACCCAAACGGGTCTGAACCTCGCCGCAGAAATCGAATTTCTTCAACTTCTTGAGAATCTTTTGGACTTCATTCAGCCCGAAGTTGGCCTTCGGCGGAACAAATCCCGCGTTCAGATATACTTCGACGATTTCTTGCTCCCTGGGCTTCAGTACCGCTCCGAGCACTTGCTGGCATGCAGCGTTGAACTCTTGCGAAGCGCAGCACTCTGCCGGACTCTCGTCCAACAGACCAAAAAGATCTCCGAAATTGGGTTTCCCACAGCTTCTCATTGAACATCCTCCTCAGAATATGAAATGTACTGTTAGCCCGCCGCAAGTGGGTTTATCGGCAGACTCCCAGACCATCATTATAGCACGAACTCCAACGGCTTGTCAAGCCCCAACTTGGCTGGCCAGCCATACTAGCGTGGTACTGTTGAACTCCAAGGTGTAGTCGGTGTCGTCACTGGCCACCTCGAAAACATGAACGGCTTGGCCGCCCTGGAACTGGAGTTTTCGCGACTTGGTTTCGGCTATATCGACCTCCGCTCCGCCCTTTGGCTGGAACTTTAACACTTCACAGGGGTTCAGTCCGTAGCTAAACAGTGCCATCACCTCCACCTTGGCCTTTTCCAGAACAAGAACAGTTTTGATGCCTTTTGTATCTGTGTTCGTATCAGTGTTTTTCTCTGTGGCTGCGTTAGAATTGGTTTTGCTCAACATATCATAAAATCTCCACTTAAACTTTAATTTAATTGGACTTGATTCTATTTTTCGCTAGTTCGGCTGGATTTCGTCCTATATTCCACCGTTTTTAAGCGAAGATGTTGTATTGTTGTTCCCAAAATCTACGTCAGGGACGCGTTTGACGGTTTCCCACCCAGTGTGTATAACGTGATAGTGCTATTATAGTCCGGCCCGCCCGCACGGGTCAAGAGTTATTTTTACAACATTTTTACGCACGACTAGCGGATGTACTGCGGAAAAAGTATCGAAGCTACCGAATTTGACTATTATTGATATGTATGCTAGAATGAGGCCAGTTGTGGCACCTTAACAACAAAAAACCCAAAAAGGAGCTGATTTGCGTGTCAACCCCAGGTCAAACCTCTGTGAATGTCGCAGAGTGTAAACGAGCGTTAAACACTTTGAAGTACGAGGGCAAAGGAATAGTTTTTGAGAATGCGGGCTTTTATCGAAACGTCGACGAGTTCCCGGACCCCGATAGGCCAGTAGCAGACAAGGCGTTGCATTATTGTCTGATAAGACTCTCGCTCATGCTTAAATCACCGTTTCTCTTAAAAAGCCGCACCGCCGTGCGAGCTACTAGGAGCTACCATGGCTTCCATTACATCATCGCGAATAACGGGTACTGCAAGGCCCTCTTCTGCTGGGAATCAGAACACTACAACCCGGACAGGAAATTCAGAAAAGCGGACAGTTCGGCGATCAAGAGTTGGCAGGGGAAAGTGGGGTGTTTTAGCTTCTCCCACGAAGAATTTGAAGATGCAAAGAGGCAATTGGCATCGGAATTGCAGAAGCAAAACGGCAATCCCCCACTTGACTTGAATGCGGCGATTGAGCGGAAACTGATAATACGAGCCTTAGAGGATTTATCCTATGACACCACCAGTCGTATCGTCAGCCTTACAACCAGGGTAAGACAGTGTGCCTCATACGAAGCTCTCCACAACAGCACGCAGCGAAGACCAGAGAGCAAATACCTGAAGAATATATCCGCCATACTCGGGAAGCCCTATCTGTATGTGAGGACATATAAGGACGAAATTTCTAGCGATTGGCGCAACACATACAGCGAAGAAGCTGGTTATATAACAGCCGAGAAGATTGAAGGCACCTACTGGGTCAAACTGGGCGGCGATAGGCGCAATGTTGGCATAAACCACATTATGAATAGCCTCGAGCTCGCACAGCACGTTTTCGGCAAATACCGCCGGTTATTCACTCCGGAGGAGTTTTATGATGCTCGCAAGCGGGTGATAGCCCAAGTTTACAATGACTACCAAAAGAGTAGTCAGCGCAAGATTCATTAACGGACATCGTAAATTACCACTATCCTCCGGCACCGCCGGAGGATTTTTCTGCTAGCTGCATACCCGACTTCCACTTGACGCTAGCGACAATCTATGCTAGAATGAGGCCAGTTGTGGCACCTTAACAACAAAAAACCCAAAAAGGAGCTGACAAGCATGATGCAGTCTGAGCTCGACAAGCTGTTCGGGCCAATCCAAGACCTGAACAGCCTGAGATTCGAAAAAGGCGACGAATATGTGAGCCTGAAATTTGAAGGAGATGTAGAGTACGATATCCATGCCCGCCTCTACGGCATCGATTGGAACCTGAAAAGGATCGCGTCACTGCTGGGGCGCCCTTTTATACTTCACACGACCGTTGTCAGTCGTCTTTACGACGTTAAGAAGATCGAGGCGCAAAGCGATAGCCGCATTCTTCAGGCTAGGACCGCTTACCATTACGTGAGTGCCAACAGTGCCGTCGAGATATGGATGTCTGATAAGCACTCGTTGTGCTATTCCTACCATATCGACAACGACTATGCTCGCGTCTGCTTAGAAGCGTATCGAAAAGTTCTTGGCGAATACCATGTCCTTTCTCCGGACGAGTTCCGACGTGCGCGCACGGAGGCCGTAAACCTTGCTCTGGACGATCTGATTAATCTCCACGCCGACAGGCTCGCGGTGGAAGAGTTCCAGCTTGCTCAGATGGAGCAACGCGGCTTTCCCTTGGAAGCCATTGAAGGTAGGAAAACTCGCGTAAAAGAGCTGGAGGAGGCGGTCGAGTTCTTATCCGGGAAACGGGACGCACTTGCTGCCTCGTAAACGGTTTTTTAATGTTGCCAAAGCCGCGCTAAACAGCGCGGCTTTAACTTTGCCCGGCGCGTGCCGGTTTTTTGTTGGACTTCCCCGCCACCTTGCTGTATAATTATGCTTATGGAATATGAATTCAGCGCTCTATGGCTCATCTTGGGGATTTTGATTGCAGCCGTGGGCGTTTTGATGATTCGCTACTATAAAGAAATTGGCGATAACCTGGTGAGCGGTGTCCGCAGCTACGACAAGGTAAAGTTTTGGGGTGTAATTGTTGCGGTGGGCGGCGCCTTGACGGCGTTCGGCATTCTACCGATGATTGTCAAAGCCATTCTCCGAGCCGTCATACCCGGGCTGGATTAAACCTTAAAGTCCGGATTAGTAATTTTACCCAAGAATACTCTGTCCGATAGGATCGGAGTGTAAGAATCCGAATCCGTCTGGGATATAAGTCTGCCCCGGTTGTTTTTTACTAGCTCAACCTCATCGTTGCGCGTTCGCCTTTCGCTCATCTCGTGTTCGGATATGACCGAATTTAGGAGAGAGTTCAATTCCTTGTCCTGCGACCGCTCCTCGTCAAGCCCCAAAAAGTCGGCGCCATATAAAACGTAGTTATCGCCATCATATGAAAAAAAGTGCGACCAAGCGTCCGTTTCATGATAGACTGTCCCGTATAAGTGTACAATTTTGCCCTTTTCGAAGCCATAAAAGTCTTCCAAGACGGTTTCGATTCTCGGAGCAGTCTTTCTATCAAGATTATTCAAAAACTCCATATCTGTCAATTATACTACAAAAAGCGCCGCATCGCGACGCCCTTTTTGTAAAGTACCACCAAAGATGCTTGCGGAGTTTTTCGGAGCCCCATTCGCTGTTGATAATTATTTTTCCGCCCTCGCTTTTTGGTAAGCGCCAATAATGGATATTGACTCCATCGTTAGAGACAACGTGGCCATGCGTGTGATTGTCCGGGTCGCGACCACCGATCGGCTTACCTCCGTAGAATATTTCTATCCTGTCGGGATACGTCGCCGATGTGCTATACTCGATTTCGCAAAGTTGGCCTTGGAATCGGCCCAAGCCCGCAGAAAACGTGTGCATATAAAGACCCTGGTCTTTTTTCGTCTTACGGTATCGTTCTTCCACAAACTCAACCGAATACCCAATGCTTTTCAAATCCTGTTCATCAAGTGTCGCCAGGATTTTCTCCAAGATCGTCAACTGTTCGTCGTAAGGAATTACATCAATCATATCCCTCGGTTCTCTGCGTAAGAAGTCTTTTGCCATAGACAACTCAAGGCTGCTTGCCATTCTCTCGCACCCCCGTAAATTATGAAATGTACGAGCCATTACTAAAAAAGACTACTTTTCGGTAGTCTTTCCCTTTAACAACTCGGTTGTGCAATTCATCTGTTATCGGATGAATCCGATAAAATCAGTCAGTAATTAGCTTGAAGCCGCATCTGGCTTGCGCCAGAAAAGTTATGAAACAAGCTTGATTTCCATAACTACGACCGACCTAGCATTGCCGCTGATTGCTCAGGCGACAAGCATCTAACTCCCTAGAAAGGAGGTAATCCATCGACACCTTCCGGTACCGATGCCTTGTTACGACTTAACCCCAATCATCTTGTTCACCTTAGGCCGACGAATCGGACTTCGGGTGCCCACGACTCTCATGGTTTGACGGGCGGTGATTGTGATAATGTAATCTATTTCACTCCCCACTTAGCGTGCGCGTCTAACGCACTAAGCGAGTCTCTACTTGCGGGACCTTATCTCGCGAATCCTTACTATTCCTGTCTCGGTTAGATGCTCTTTTGCCTTAATTACCTCTGCTACTCGGCAGAATTTATTAAAACTTTCAAGCTTCTTGGCCTGAAGCGGATACCTTTTGAAGAACGGTATAACCTTTTCTGAAATATCCTTAAAATTACTAACTTTATACTTAACATGCGGTCGCCACTTCTTGTAGCGCGCATATTCAAGGCGGTATATTCTACCGCAACCTAGCGTCTCTTGGATTCTTTCCAGAATCGGTCTATCGTCTTCTCGAAGCTCAATCTCGAAAATCAAGCGAACTTCGGGCAAATTGGTTCCATTTTTGTTGAAAGTTATTGAAAAACAACCCTCTCCGTCAACAAAACCAACGATATAGTGCGGATTTAATATAGAGTTCACTCCTTCGTCGCGTGTCATAATAACAATTATAACACCTAGCGACTACTATGAGCTCAGCTGACTTCCTAGTTTCATCTTTGATTACACTCGAAACTAGGATCTCCCTGGGTCAGACGAAAAACTGTTTCGGACATTCCATTTTAGGCTTGCAGATTAAACTGCCGTTTATTTCGCTATGGTACACATTGCATAACTCATAAACACCGTGCGGTTTGTCTAAGACCGCCAAAAAAGACTGCCCTTTGCACATCAGAGCCCTTCAGACATTCCGTTACCGGAGATGTCTTGCTCCTTCGCTACGCTTGCAAAAACTTGCAAGGAGTGGATTTGCACCACTTAGTTTTTCGCCCTGCCAGGCGCATTTATTTTGTACAAGACCCGGGAACGTATTCACCGCAACATGCTGATCTGCGATTACTAGCGATTCCGACTTCATGGAGGCGAGTTTCAGCCTCCAATCTGAACTGGGATTGGCTTTGGTGCGATTTGCTTCACCTCGCGGCTTTGCTTCGCATTGTACCAACCATTGTATCACGTTTCTAGCCCAGGACGTAAGAGAAATACTGACCTGACATCGTCCCCTCCTTCCTCCCCGTTACCGGGGCAGTTTCTCCAGAAAAATTCAACTGAAGACAAGGGCTGCGCTCGTTGATGGACTTAACCAAACATCTCACGACACGAGCTGAAGACGGCCATGCATCATCTGTCTATCGGTTCTTAAAAAGCACTCTTTCCTTTCAGAAAGATTCCGAAAGATGTCAAGCCCTGGTAAGGTTTATCGTTTACCATCGAATTAAAGAACATGATCCACCGCTTGTGCGGGTCCCCGTCAATTCCTTTATGTTTTAATCTTGCGATCGTACTACACAGGCGGGATACTTAACGCGTTAGCTTCGAAACTTCGGGGGTCGATACCCGGAACTTCTAGTATCCATCGTTTACAGCGTAGACTACCGGGGTATCTAATCCCGTTTGCTACCTACGCTTTCGTGCCTTAGTGTCAGAAACACCCCAGTAACCTGCCTACGCCGTTGGTGTTCTTTCTAATATCAACGGATTTCACTCCTACACTAGAAATTCCAGTTACCTCTGATGCTCTCGAGTTTTACAGTTCGAATAATAGTTCAACGGTTGAGCCGTTAAATTTCACTACTCGCTTATAAAACCACCTACGCAACTCTTTACGCCCAGTCACTCCGGATAATGCTCGGATCCTACGTATGACCGCGGCTGCTGGCACGTAGTTAGCCGATCCTTATTCAT
>QMCD01001656.1_pt1 | contig 13259 bp, 10 predicted proteins | sample 1821841 | NCBI WGS metagenome assembly QMCD01 (sample SAMN01991225, study PRJNA193472) | Termite gut metagenome, whole genome shotgun sequencing project. | isolation source: worker | host: Macrotermes natalensis | reverse complement strand
TACCTGCCCGTATTCTGCAACCGGCTGGAGAAATGCACCATCGAACAGGACGATGCGATCAACGTAATCCGGCAGTACGACTCACCCGGTGCTTTCCACTACCTTGCGCCGCCCTATGTGAATTGCAATATGGGACACTACGAGAATATGTTCGGCGAAGAAAATTTACGGGAGTTGCTCGATGTGGTTTCGCATATTCAGGGGAAATTCATGCTCACGATGTATCCAAACGACATGATTCGCAGGCATGCCGAGTCCAACGACTGGACGATCCATCGCATCGACCGCACGGTTTCGGCGGCAAATACCAAGCGCCGGAAACAGGAGGAGTGGATGGTGTGCAACTACACGCTGCCGGAAGCGTAAGTATTTTATCAGCGAACAGGAACACAGGCTTTGCGGCTCCTGTTTTTTGTTGTATTTTCGCGGGATTACAGAACCTGAACAAAAAATATGATAATCAGCGCCTCCCGCCGCACCGATATTCCGGCATTCCACTCCGAATGGTTTTTCAACCGCCTGCGGGAGGGCTACTCGATCGTTACGCATCACTCCGGGAGCGGAAAATTTTACCGTGTGCCGCTCACGCCGGACGTGGTCGATTGCATTGTTTTTCGCACCAAAAACCCGGCGCCGATGCTTGCCCGGCTCGACGAGTTGCGGGATTACAACTATCTGTTCAACATCACGATGAATCCTTATGGGCGGGAGATGGAGACTGGTGTGCCGCGATTGCAAGAAAGAGTCGGGATCTATAAACGTCTGGCAGATCGAATTGGGCCGTTACGAATGATTTGGCGGTATGACCCCGTAATGCTTTCGCCAAAATATAATTTGGATTTTCACCGTCGGGCGTTCGAATATCTGTGCCGTGAACTCGCGCCGTATTCTTATAAATGCATGATCGGGTTTATTATCCACCACCCCTTTGTGGCGAAACGTATCGATTTGCTGGATGTGGCGAGGCGTGATGAGCATGATATTCGTGCGATTGGGCAGGTGTTCGGCGAGATCGCCGCACGGTATGGGCAGAAGATTGAAACCTGCGCCGAGGCTGTCGCATTGGAAGAATTCAGCATCACTCGTGGGGCCTGCGTCGAACGCGAACAGATAGAGAAGATTGTCGGCTACCGTTTCGGCAAAGTGCGCGAACGTTACCTGCGCCCACATTGCAACTGCATGGAATCGATCGACATCGGCCATTATTCGACCTGCGGGAACGGGTGCCAATACTGTTATGCCACGCCTAACAAAGTCAACCTCGGCGGCAATCCGTTGAGTCCTTCGCTCGACCCGTGGTTCGACGAGCATCTCGCCGCCGGGAAAATCCCGCCCGAACGCATCCTTACTTCCGACTGCCGGTCGTTCAAGCCTGCTCAAGGTGCTTTGTGGTAGTTCGCGTAACCTAAAATTGCGGCATAGTTGGGAATTGCGGCATAGGTTACGATATTGTGCGGCAATGATGGCGTCGGTCAGATTGATAAGTTGCTCCATCAACAGGCTCACCATCACCGGAAGGTTGATGAGCCGGGTTTGTTTATATGTGTATTTCATTGTTTTGAAGTAGCTCGCTTGCACGGCGGCATCCACGAGGAGAGGCCCCGTGCAAACGATTAATAATAAAAGGATGGATTAAACTCTGCCTTCGGCAGCGGGTATAGCCGTTCCATGCCGGAAAGAAACTCCCTGACAGACCCGGAACCTGACAGCTATATGCAGAGTTGCCACTTCATAAGGTAAGACTTGCGTGATCTACGGACGCAAAGGCAGTGCTTTTTTGATCAATTCCGCGATCCCTTTGGCGCATTCTGCAACCCTTTCGTAGCTGACCACAGAGAGGTTGTCCGCCGAAGTGTGGGTGAGTTGTTGGGTCTCCATGTTCTCGATGAACCATTGCGACGAGACGGCAATCGCAGGACGTTCCTGTTGAATGAAGAGGCTATGGTCGCCCTGATACCACGGCTCGCCTTTGACGAGTTCGGGGTTGTCCCACAGCACCTCGCGCAGGGCGTCGGCGATGTTTTCGGGTAGGCTGAATGGCGAAAAGCACGACAAACCCTCCTTGTAGCCCGCTCCGTCGATGTTGATATTCAGCGCGATGTCGCCGAACTTTCCGGCATTCTGTTCGATGTACTTTACCTGCCCCGGTGCGCCGTAATAGTCCTCGCCGTTGAAGATAACAAGCTCGATGGGGTGCTTCGTGTCTTTCAGGAGTTCGGCCAGATCCAGCACGATAGCCACTCCTGTGCCGTTGTCTATTGCCCCCGGGGTGCCGATCTTGGTGTCGATGTGAGCCGAAATGACGATGCGTGCGCCCTCTCTGCCGTTTCGCGCCACTACGTTGAATGCCGTTTCAGGGATGCGAATGGCACGTGAGACGACCTCGACCTCGCGCCCGACGCAACCCAGTAGCCGCGCCCCTTCGGTATCTTTCATATAGACCGACGGGATGTCGAAGTCTCCGTCCTCGAACAGCGGGAACGGATAGCCCCCCCCCGCCGTGGCCGAATTACGCTCCGTCGCACAGACCAGGGCCAGAGGCTCGCCGCGCTCCAACAGGGCGACGATGTGCTGATGTTCTTCGGGGTTCCAGAACGGGAAATTCTTCGGGGCGATCTGCCCGGCGGCGATCTCTCCGTGCAGCAGAACGACCTTGCCCGTGATATCGGCCCGCTCCAATGCGGCAATCGTGGAGACCGCTACCAACTCGCCACGCACATCGCATCCCAATGAATAGTGCGACGAGAAGACTTCGAAAGCCTCGCCGCCGCACCTCAGCGATGCCCCCTCGGTTTTCCAATCCATCACGGCCAATTCGGTCTCCTCGACCTGCCAACCAGCCTTTTTCAACACCTGCGCCGCGTAATCCGTGGCCCGGCGATTCTGTTCGCTCCCCACGCGGCGTTCGCCGATCTCGGAGCAGAGTACCTCTAAATGCCGTTTGATTTTTTCAGATAACATACTCTTTCGTTTTTAATTATGAGAATGCAAAAGTAGAAACCGTCTCCCGCCCCTGATTGTAAAAAAGAGACGTTTTGCGCTTAACTAAAATAATCCGAGTGTGGCGGGCAGGCGGCAAGGTATTCGCCGGGGGTGTAGCCGGAGAGGGCGCGGAAGTCGCGGATCATGTGGCTCTGGTCGTAATATCCGCAGTCGGCGGCAAGGGCCGCCCACGAGATTTGTGGGTTTGTTTCGAGCTTATGTAGAGCGCGTTGAAAACGTATCGTCCGCGAGAACTCTTTCGGATGCGAGCCGACATATTCCGAGAACACGCGGTCGAACTGCTTGCTCGACAGGCAGGCGGCATCGGCAAGAGCGCCCACGTTCGCCTCGCCGGAATTGATCAGCCGGATGGCGGTCTCGATTCGTTTAAGATTATGTTCGGCCAGCCGCATGAGCCGCCCGAATAAAAACTGTTCGATGAGCAGGATGCACATTCGGTCATCTTCGGTGCTGGTGAGCGACGCCTCCAAAGCGCCGAGCTCGCGGTCTTCGAGGTCTCCGGCAGTCAGACGCAGCCCTGAGGTCAAACTCATCGGCAGATCGAAAAACGCCCTCACACCGGCGGGCCGGAACACCACCGAGATCATATCCACCTGCCCCTTGTACTCCAAATCGGCGAATGTGCGCTCCTGTCCGCTCAAAAACGCACGGGGATGAAGTACCCCCTCATGCACCGAAAGCAGCCGCCGACCGCGATGGAAGATCAGGTTCATCATCCCCGTCGGCACGGTACGCGCAACGTCGGAATCACCGTCTGTCTTCAGCAGCCAGTAATTCTTCACATAGGGCGCAAGCGCCGCCGAGGGTTGTATGACGCGAAATTCTTCCATAGATAAATAACGCATATTCCGACAAATATAGTGCAAGTCGAGAGCAAGAGAACTTGTTCTCTATGCCGAGACGCAGCCTATATTCACGAAAAATTAATTTTCGTAAAATTACGACTTTATCGGCACAGTTCATTGGATAAATGAGACATTATAAGGAGAAGAACCGGTCGTGGCAGAACAGTTTCGAAGCCATAGAACGCAATCCCGAAGATTTTAAAACACTCGGTGCGTTCGACGGCGACAGCCTCGTCAGTTACACAATCTTCGAACAATCCCCGTTTTGCGTGGGATCCTTTCTTTTTCGAAGAGATGGAAGGTTGGTCTTACGAAAGCGAAAATGATGTTTGGTCCAATTTGAGGATGGAACACGAAACTTGCCCCGAAGGTTATCGACGTCCATCGGACGGGTCGATAGTCGTTGAAACCGGTATAGATTATACTGCCGAAGCATTGCTGCAATCGGAAATAAGGCAATCGCTCTTCGCCATTCCAACTTCATCGAATTGGAAGCCTCTTACAAACAATACAAATTACGTACGGGGTTACTACGCCGACGGATTCTTCGACCGCAGGGCGGTTACGTGGGACGGGACGTTTATAGACGGCGTTTCGAAAGGCAATCGTGATATAGCCAATACCGGCGGATTATTTTACAATCAGTCGAGCGGAGCATCACTGTTCATTCCCAAGGTGGGGCGGCGCGAAGGGGATATCGTATTATTTCCCGTTAAAGCTCCGTATGGCCTGCTTGTAAATCCGGGTCCGGATGATGAATATTACTGGACATCCACCGCTCAGCACGACGGTGCCGCCTGGAGTTTGGTCGGGTATCCGTCGATGTCCAGCGGTCTTGCCATCCGCTGTGTTGCCGATGTCGATCACACACGATCCGGTCATTGATTTCCCCCAATCCGCACAAAACGCAAGATCACCCGCATGATGTGAAAAGCAGAGGCTTCCCGTGCCTTATTCTGCTATGAATTTCAGAAATCGATCCACGAATTTTTGTAAAAAAGCAGTGGTTCCCTCGTTCGTTTGGCCGTTCTCATCGAGTAGCTTCGCAACGCCGCCGATGTACATTTCCGGTTGTTGAAGCATCGTAATGTCGAGGAATACCACGGCCTGTCGAAGCGCGTGATTGGCACCGAAACCACCGATGGCCCCCGGCGAAACACTGATGACAGCCCCTCTCTTACCGCCCCAACCGCTTTGACCGGAAGGACGGCTTCCGACATCCAGTGCGTTTTTGATTACCGCCGGGATGCTGCGGTTGTACTCGGGCGTGACGAACAGACAGGCGTCACACGCGGCGATCCTTGCCCGGAAATCGATCCAGGATCGAGGCGGTATGCCGTCGTCGTCCAGGTCCTGATTATACATCGGCAGGTCAATGGATATCCACTCCGCCGCAACACCGTCGGGCAACAGTTTCGCCACATTTTCGGCGATTTTGCGCGAGAAACTTTCCCTGCGCAGAGAGCCGACAAGAATTCCGAGTTTTATGGTCTTTTTCATTTCAACGGGTTTTTCTACGCAATGTACTCGCACGAATTTATATCAAATATTATTCCCGATAAGGATTCATGAAGTATTTTCTTTATTTTTGTGCAGTAAAATACATTTTTGTTGAAGGCAGGGTTTCCCATATCATTCGTTGCATTGGCTGCGTTGATGATGCTGGTGCTGAACATCGTTCCGCATCATCATCACGATGATGCCGTTTGTATGGTCATGGAAAGCTGCCAGGAAGACCATTCGGCGGGAGACGAACATGCCGGCCACTGCCACTCCGGGCACGGGGCGGCTCACGGTGGGTCGTGTGTCATCGAATCCGATTATATCATTACCCAAACAGAGGGGACGAGATGTGCCGTTTCATCCTGCGGCCATCCCGATCATGTTCATCTCTTCCCCATGCTATATATCGTAGCGGATGTTTTGCTTAGTCCTGCCGAAACGATAAGTTCCAAACCCGAATATGGGGAATACCTCTCATTTTACACCTCCGCCGAAGCGAGCCGGTTTCACGGCTTGCGCGCCCCGCCTTTCATCCTTTCTTAGCGATTAGCCTGCACGTTACTGTGGGTTAATGATTTTTCATGCGTCCAATAACGATGCATGGAACTGACGGTAATGTATTTACCGCACACCTGTTTTTTTTAACCAACAACAAAACAAGAAAGATGAAAACCTGCATCATAAGTTTTTTCATTGCGACAGTCATGCTCTTTGCCGGATGCGGCTCCGGCAATAAAAATCAGAATCATACCGACACGGATGCCCATGAGCATACGGACGGTGACGGCCACGACCACGAAGGCGAAGCCCTCGGAGAGGACAGCCACGCCGACGAGATCGTTTTTACGCAGCAACAGGCCGATGCGGTCGGTCTCGCGGTGGAAGAAGTGACGCCCGGAACATTTTCGCAAGTGATCGAGACCAGCGGACAGATTCTCTCGGCACCCGGCGACGAGCAGACGATCGTTGCCACGTCCAACGGGATCGTGTCATTTGCAAGCTCATCGATTTCCGATGGCGCTGCCGTCAGAGCAGGCGAAGCCATCGTGACCATATCGGCAAAGAATATCGTGGACGGCGACCCCGCAACCAGGGCAAAGATCGAATACCAGACCGCCGAGCGTGAATACCGACGGGCCGAAGAACTCGTAAAAGACCAGATTATCTCTCAACGCGATTTCAACGAAGCACAACGGCGTTACGAGACGGCAAAGATCGCCTGGGAAGCGCAGTCGTCCAACGTTACGGCGAGCGGCGTGAGAGTTACATCACCCATCAACGGATACATCAAGAACCGCCTTGTGGCTCAGGGCGACTATGTTTCCGTAGGGCAACCCATTGCTACCGTTTCGCAAAACCGCCGCCTGCAACTGCGGGCAGAGGTATCGGAAAACTATTTCAAGAGTCTGCGAAACGTCGGCAGTGCCAATTTCCAGACATCTTACGACAACACGGTCTATAAACTCTCCGAGCTGAACGGTCGTTTACTTTCGTTCGGCAAGGCGGCGGACGGCGGGTCGTTTTACATTCCCGTCACATTCGAGTTCGACAACGTCGTCGACATCGTTCCCGGCTCGTTCGCCACGGTCTGGTTGTTGGCCAATCCACAGCACGGCGTGATCTCCGTTCCGGCATCGGCCATTACCGAAGAGCAGGGATTGTATTTTGTTTATTTGCAAATGGACGATGAAGGCTATAAAAAGCAAGAAGTTAATCTTGGTCAAAGCAACGGTGACAGGGTACGGATTCTTTCGGGATTGAATGCGGGAGACAAGGTCGTAACAAATGGCGTGTATCAGGTGAAACTGGCTGCCGTTTCGTCGGTGATGCCGGAGGGACATTCACATTAAAACCGGAATGTCATGCTGAATAAAATCATAAAATTTTCGCTGAACAACCGGATGGTTGTTTTGGTGGCGTCCCTGCTTTTGATGATGGCGGGTACTTACACCGCCGTGAATATGGAGGTCGATGTGTTTCCCGACCTGAATGCCCCGACGGTGGTCATTATGACCGAGGCCAAAGGCATGGCCCCCGAAGAGGTGGAACGATTGGTTACCTTCCCCGTCGAGACAGCGGTAAACGGCGCTACGGATGTGCGTCGGGTGCGCTCGTCCACCACCACGGGATTCTCCATCGTGTGGGTGGAATTCGATTGGGGGACGGATATCTACATCGCACGCCAGATCGTATCGGAAAAGTTGGCGATGGTCAGGGACGCACTGCCCTCGAACGTCGGCAATCCGACGCTGGGCCCGCAATCCTCCATCTTGGGTGAGCTGATGATCATCGGCCTCACGGCGGACACCACGTCGCTTCAGGACTTGCGCACGCTGGCCGACTGGACGATCCGCCCACGGCTTCTCGCGACAGGGGGTGTGGCGCAGGTGGCGGTGTTGGGCGGCGACATCAAGGAATACCAAGTCCTGCTCAACCCCGAGCGGATGAAACACTATGGCGTCAGGCTGGATGAAGTTATCAATGTAGTAACGGAAATGAACCAAAAGGCTTCGGGCGGCGTACTGTACGAATACGGCAACGAATACATCATCCGTGGCGTACTTTCGACGGGCAACGTGGCGGCGCTGGGCAAAACCGTTGTTAAAATCGTGGACGACGTTCCCGTGATGCTGGAAAATATCGCAGAGGTGGGCATCGGCAACAAAGCCCCGAAACTGGGTGCCGCTTCCCAGCGCGGGAAAGCCGCCGTGCTGATCACAGTCACCAAGCAACCGGCAATAAGTACGATCGCGTTGACCGACAAGCTGGATGCTTCGTTGGCCGAAATCCAATCTACATTGCCCGCCGACGTGAAAGTGTCCACCGATATTTTCCGTCAGGCGCGCTTCATCGATAACTCCATAAGCAACGTTCAAAAGTCGCTTTACGAGGGGGGTATCTTCGTGGTCATCATTCTGTTCCTATTCCTTATGAACGTCCGCACCACGATCATTTCACTCGTATCCATTCCGCTCTCGCTGGTCAGCTCCATTCTCGCTCTGCAATGGATGGGACTGACCATCAACACCATGAGTCTGGGTGGTATGGCCATCGCCATCGGCTCGCTGGTGGACGATGCGATTGTGGACGTGGAGAATGTCTTCAAGCGATTGCGGGAGAACCGGGCCAAACCGAAAGACGAACAGTTGCCTGTGACGCAGGTTGTGTTCGAAGCCTCGAAAGAGGTGCGTATGCCCATTCTGAATTCAACGCTCATTATCATCGCCAGCTTCGTGCCGTTGTTTTTCCTTTCGGGCATGGAGGGACGGATGTTGGCACCGCTCGGTATTTCGTTTATCGTGGCGCTGTGTGCCTCGACGTTGGTAGCGTTGACGCTGACCCCTGTGCTGTGCAGCTACCTGCTCGGCAAACCCCGAAAAGGCGAACGGCCCGAGGGCGAACCGTGGGTGGTGCGCAAGTTGAAAGGCGTTTACGAGAAAGCCCTGCGTTGGACGTTGAACCATCGCCGGTGGGTGTTGGGCGGCACGGGTGTCGTGTTCGTGGCGGCGCTCGCGATGTTCTTTACGCTGGGGCACAGCTTCCTGCCTCCGTTCAACGAGGGGTCGCTCACGATCAACGTCTCGACGCTTCCGGGCATTTCGCTCGAAGAGTCGGACAAAATGGGGCGCATCGCCGAGGAGATTCTGCTCACTGTTCCCGAAATCCAAACGACAGGGCGAAAAACGGGTCGCGCCGAACTGGACGAACACGCCCTGGGCGTGAACACCTCGGAGATCGAAGCCCCGTTCGTGCTCGACCGCCGCTCCAAGGACGAAGTGCTGGCCGAGATCCGCGAAAAACTGAACGTGCTGCCGGGTGTGAACATCGAAATAGGTCAGCCCATTTCGCACCGCATCGACGCGATGCTGTCGGGTACACGAGCCAATATCGCCATCAAGCTGTTCGGTACAGATCTAAACAGGATGTTTACGACAGGCAACCAGATCAAGGCCGCCATCGAAGGGGTGGAAGGTATTGCCGACCTGAACGTGGAACAGCAGGTGGAGCGTCCGCAACTTAATATAGAGCCCAAGCGCGAAATGATGGCAAAATACGGCGTCTCGCCGCCTGAATTGGCAGAAATTGTGAATGTACTGCTGGCGGGCGAGGTGGTTTCGCAGGTCTATGAAGAGAACAGGGCATTCGATTTGACACTGAAAGTGAACGAAGAGAGCCGCCGGAGTGCCGACCGGATCCGAAACCTGATCGTGGATGCAGGCGGACGGAAAATACCGTTGGGGTACCTGGCCGACATCACCTCATCGACAGGCCCGGGCACCATCAACCGCGAGAACGTGGTGCGGAAAATCGTGATCTCGGCCAACGTTGCCGGGCGCGACCTGCGCGGCGTGGTGAACGATATTCAGGACAGGGTAGGGGCCGAAGTGGAACTTCCCGAGGGCTATCACATAGAATACGGCGGACAGTTCGAGAGTGCCGAGACAGCTTCGAGGATCCTGTTCATCACCTCCATTTTCTCGATCCTTGTAATTTTTCTGCTGATGTACGCGCAGTTCCGAAGTGCGCGACAGTCTGCGGTCGTGCTGTTGAACCTTCCGTTGGCCCTGATCGGCGGTGTGGTCACGATCTTCTTTACCGGCGGAGTGATCAGCATCCCGGCCATCATCGGATTTATCTCACTGTTCGGCATTGCCACGCGCAACGGCATGCTGCTCATCTCGCGCTACAACGACCTGCAAAGCGAAGGTTTGTCGGCCCGCCAGAGCGTCATGCACGGTTCGCTCGATCGTCTGAACCCGATCCTGATGACGGCGCTAACCTCAGGGCTGGCCCTGATCCCACTCGCTCTGGGCGGCGAGTTGCCGGGCAACGAAATTCAAAGTCCGATGGCTAAAGTGATCCTCGGAGGTCTTTTGACCTCGACCTTCCTGAACGGTTTCATCATTCCGATCATGTACCTCGTGACAAACAAAAAGGTCGTGGCGGAGGTCGCAGAGGACAATGCGGCAACAGAATAAACAACAACGAAAATGAAAAAGATCGTAATAAACCTATTGGCAATCGTGGCGGCAGTGCCGTTGTTTGCCCAAAACAACATCGGTACGGTGCTCTCGGCCATCGAAGAGAACAACACCACACTGAAAGCGTTGCGCGAAACCGCCGATGCACAAAAACTGGAAAACAGGACGGGTATCTATCCTGCCAATCCCGAAGTGGGTTTCAACTACCTGTGGGGGAAGCCCGGCGAGATCGGCAATCGAACCGACATCAGCGTCACGCAGAGTTTCGACATTCCGACCCTGCTCGGAATGAGAGGCCGTGTGGCGAATGAGCAGAACTCCCTGGTGGACTTGCAATACCGGGCCGACCGCATGAGCATCCTGCTCGAAGCCAAGCAGTATTGCATCGACCTGATCTATTACAACGCTCTCCGCCGGGAATTGGATGTACGGCTCGGGCATGCTGAAATCATAGCCGAAGGTTATCGTTCACGCATGGAAAGCGGGGATGCCAACCGGTTGGAGTACAACAAAGTCCAACTGAACCTCTCGATGGTACAGGGCGAAATGTCCCGTATCGAGGTGGAGCGAAACGCTCTGCTGGCTCAACTCAAAAGACTGAACGGCGGGATCGACGTTGTGCTCGACGATTACAGATACGAAAATATATCGCTCCCGCTTCACTTCGACGATTGGTTTGGCGGAGTTGCCGAAAAAAATCCAGCGCTGGAATATGCCCGGCAAGAGATAGCCGTCGGCAAAAAACAACTCTCCCTGAATCGGGCGGCCAGTCTGCCGACATTTTCTGCCGGATATATGAGTGAGAAAGTGGTCGGCCAACGTTTCCAGGGGGTTACGGTCGGTATGTCGATCCCGCTGTGGGAAAATAAAAACCGGGGGCGGCAGTCCAGGGCATCGGTAAGGGCGGCCGAATCGCGCGAGATCGACAGCCGGAAGCAGTTGTACAACCAACTTCAAATCCTGTATAGTCGCACGGCAGGATTGTGCCTGACGGCGGAACGATACAGGCAGTCGTTGGAAGAGGTCAACAGTACCGACTTGTTGAAAAAGGCATTGGATGCGGGCGAAATCTCGCTGTTGGACTACATCCTTGAAATGGGATTGTACTACGATACGATCAATCTGACACTGGAGGCTGAACGCGACTACCAAAAAGCGTTCGCCGAACTGTCGGCGGTGGAGCTGTAAGAACGCGAATCGGGGGAAAATGCAGGAAAATTTGCATTTTCCCCCGATTCGCATTATCTTTGCCGCCCTATGACAATCACTTCTACGGATATTGTAAGGTAAGCGGTCGGCGTCCATAAGGCGCGGATCGCACTCTTGTCTCCCCTCCGGATGGTTCTTTCCGGGGCGGGTTCTCTATTGTCATTTTATTAACCGACACATCTGCACGGGCATCGCTATGCCCGGGTGTGCGCAATCACCTTACAATCATGAACGATCAAAATAGAAATAGCGAACCGATTCCCACCATCCACGACTTCGATTTCGATCTGGTCTGCGAATTCTTTCTGAGCCTCGACCGGCAGGGGCCGGGCAGCCCGGAGATGACCCTCAAGGCACTCGGCTTTATCGACGGCCTGGACGCCGATTCCCGCATCGCCGACCTGGGTTGCGGCACAGGCGGACAGACGATGACCCTCGCCGCTGCCACATCGGGCCGCATCACAGGCCTCGACCTCTTCCCGAAATTCATCGAGCGTTTCGAAGAAGAGGCATGGAACCGGGGCGTTCGGGGGCGTGTATGGGGCATCGTCGGCTCGATGGAAGAGCTGCCGTTCGAACCGGAATCGCTCGATCTGATCTGGAGCGAAGGGGCGATCTACAACATCGGTTTCGAACGCGGGCTGCGCCAGTGGCGGCAGTTTCTCAAACCCGGCGGCTTTGTCGCCGTGAGCGAGGGCACGTGGTTCACCGACGAACGTCCGCAAGAGATCGAAGACTTTTGGAATGCCGCCTACCCCGAAATCGACACGATCCCGGCAAAGATCGCCGCCATGCAGCGCGCCGGCTACGAGTTCGTCGCCGCCTTCGCGCTGCCCGAGCAGTGCTGGGCCGATTTCTTCGCCCCCTATCCCGAAGTGCAGAAGATTTTCCTGCGCAAATACGAGGGAAATCCCGCCGCCGAAGCCTTCGTCGACAGCGAGCGGTACGAAAAATCACTGTGGGACAAGTACAAAGCCCACTACGGTTATGTATTTTACATCGGAAAAAAGACAAAGCAATGAACAACTTGAATCGATACGGTTGGAACGGGGAACTCGACCGACTGAAACAACGATCCACTCACCATACATTGACCCCCGGCCGGGTGTCGGTCGTGCATCGCACCTGTTACGAGGTCGTGGCCGAAGACGGGCTGTTCCAATGCGAACTCACCGGCGCGATGATGTACGGCAGAACGGATTCCGAATTACCCTGCACGGGCGACTGGGTACTCTTTCAGCCTTTCGACGAGGGCAGGGGGATTATCGTAGACTTATTGCCCCGCGAGCGAACGCTCTATCGCAAAAAGAGCGGAACCGTCGCCGACCGGCAGACCATCGCCGCATGGGTCGACCGGGCGTTCATCGTGCAGAGCCTCGACGACAACTTCAATCCCCGCCGGGCCGAACGGTTTACAACGCAAATCACCGAGGCGGGCATCGAACCTGTATTGGTACTCAACAAAGCCGACCTGGACTTCGATCGCGAGGCGGTAGAGGAGCAGATCGGGCACTTTGCCCGCCGGATGCCGGTGTTCTTCACGAGCGTCCGCCGGCCCGAGACGATCGAGCTCCTGCGGGATTCGATCTCGCCCGGCGAAACGGTGGTCTTCGTCGGCTCGTCGGGCGTCGGCAAAAGCTCGCTGGTGAACGCCCTGTGCGGCGAGGCATCTGGCTCGTCCTGATGATCCCCTTCATGCTGATCGTCACGACGTGGT
>QMCD01001653.1_pt1 | contig 13263 bp, 6 predicted proteins | sample 1821841 | NCBI WGS metagenome assembly QMCD01 (sample SAMN01991225, study PRJNA193472) | Termite gut metagenome, whole genome shotgun sequencing project. | isolation source: worker | host: Macrotermes natalensis | reverse complement strand
TGCGCCTGTCAAAAGAAGGCAGACGAGCAGAAGGATGCGGGATAGGGGGTGCATAGGATATAGATGTTTCATAAGATTATAAGAGTAAGTAGTAAGTAGAAAGTAGAAAGTAGTAAGTAGTAAGTAGTAAGTAGATAGTAGTTGGTAGATAGTAGTTAGTAGGATAGTAGATAGTAGATAGTAGTTAGCAGAAACGCTCCGCTTGCTATATTCCGTATACAGACATTTCTACTTACTACTTACTACTTTCTACTTTCTACTTACTACTTACTACTTTCTCCCTATCAATTAAGTTAACGCTTCTCTATACTTATTACTATTATTACTTTTTTTCTCCGAAACTTCCAGTTTGATAACGAACGGTTCACCCGGCTGTTTTGCAGGAACAGACACATTGTATTCATTTCCGGCAGTTTCCACTACTTCCACTTTTTGATTACCGCTTAATGTTGCCGCTCCCTGAATTTGCAGGTTTCTCGGTGTCTTCACTACCAATTTCCCTGAATAAGGCACGTTGAATACTACCATATATATAGTATTACCTTTGCGGGTGTAATATCCCCAGTTTTGTTTGGGAAAACCTGCATAATCGCAACTATACACGCATTCTCCATTCTGTTTCATCCATTGCCCGATCTCTTCTGATAACGCCTTCTCTTCTTTACGGAAATCTCCATCGGCTTGCGGCCCGAAGTTCACCACCATATTTCCTCCCATAGAAACTGCATGGATAATGCGCTCAAGTACTTCCAGAGTTGTTTTTACATAACTGAGAGACCAATCTTTGTGATATCCCCATTGGTTTTCGGGTACAGTCATACATGCTTCCCAATCCCAACGGGTAACTTTCAAATCTGTTACCGGGTCAGGCAGACGGCGTTCATAACCGGACTCATAATCGCCCATCAAATGACCGTTACTATCGAAATGGCGTTTGCCGAAATCATCTGCGCGCAAACGGCTGTTTATGGTTACTCCGGGCAACATATCTTTCAACATTTTTTCTACATGAGCCGTCCACCAGCCATTCTTCTTGATGCTGGCATCCCATGTACCGTCAAACCAGAAATCCTTCACCGTAGGGTAGCGGGTAGCCAGTTCTTTCAACTGATTGTCCGTGAACGTAAGGAAACGGTTGAAAGCGATTTCGTCTTCTTCCGATTTAATTTCATACCGATAATCAGGATGACTCCAGTCCATCACTGAGAAATAGAAATGTACGTCTATCCCTTCATCATTATAGGCCTTTACCAGTTCTCCCAATATATCTTTCTTATGCGGGGTATTGGCTACGGTGTTTTCGGTGTACTTACTTGGCCACAGGCAAAAACCTTCATGATGCTTAGTCGTAATCTTCACGTATTTCACTCCCATTTGTTTTGCCATCTTTGCCCAAGCCTTTGCATTGAATTTCTCCGGATTCCATTGTTCCATCAGTTTCATCCATTCATCCGATGGTACTTTTGCCCAGGATTTCAACCATTCGGCAGCGCCCGAATATACTTTTCCTTTCCACTCTCCTCCGGGAATGGCGTAAAGTCCCCAGTGTATGAAAGTTCCCAAGCGGTTCTCACGGAATTTTAGCATTGCCGCATCCGAGCGTTTTCCTAAGCGGTCGGCCCCATATTTCAATGGAATTTCCAATTCGGCAGGTAGCGTTTTGGACTGATTTTGTGCGGAAATACCGATAGTGAATACTATCAGAAATACAAGAATTGATAAAAGTTTATTGTTCATGTTATGAATATTATTAATATTAGAAAAAGCTTTTGCAAAGGAAATCAATTACTGTCTCAAAGCTTTGTTCTATTTATCATTTGTTTTATCCAAATTCTACTTTGAACTGTTTTTATGCTTTGCAGCAAAGGATGTAGGCGTTTCACCAAATACTTTCTTAAACGAATTGGTAAAATACGCTTGGCTATCTATACCTATTTGCATCATCACTTCCCTCATCGTCATATTTTCCTCGATAATCAATTTAGCAGCTTTACGCAAACGACAATTCAGTACGAATTCTACAACTGATTTCCCTGTCAGACTTTTAACTTTCGCATAGAGCTTACTTCTGCTCATCAATAATTCCTCAGCTATCAAATTAACATTCATTTCCGACTGATCCATATTAGTCTCAATAAAAGTAATCAGCTTTTTAAGGAACTTGCTATCTTGTTCGTTAGAAGACAATTCGCTACTATCCGCATAATAGTTCTTAGCGTAATGCTCTTTTAATTGCTGTTGATTTCTGAAGATATTTCGAACGGACAAATTTAAATAAGTCAAATCAACCGGTTTCTCAAAATAAAGATCTGCTCCCGAATCAACCCCCTCAATCTTACTTTCAATACTGGTTTTAGCAGTCAACAAAATTACGGGGATATGTGAAGTATTCACGTCTCTTTTTATATCATTGCATAGAGAAACTCCATCCTTATTGGGCATCATAATGTCACTTATAATCAAATCAAAATCCACTTCTTCTATCAGTTTCAGTGCTTCAATCCCATCACTTGCCTGCATTACTTGGAATTCATTAGATAAAGATTCGGCAATCAATATTCTCAAATCATCATTGTCTTCGGTTATCAATATTTTCTTTTTATTCGAAGGTGAAAACTCGTCTTCTATATCAACAGAAACAATTTTTTCACCTGACGGTGGTACCGTTGTTTTCTGTACAATTTCTTTCCGTTTCATAAAATCGGCTTTACTGAAGATGCTACTGTCAAGAGGCAGACAAACAATCATATCCGTACCCATTTCTCTTTCACTATAAATGGTAATATTGCCTTTTTGCAGTAGTACCAGACTCTTTACGAGCGCTAACCCAATACCGGTACCCAAATGAGAATCCGCATTTACGGTATTCACTTTATAAAATCTTTCAAAGACACTGCTTATGGATTCACGCGATATACCCACTCCCGTATCGCTGACAGTGATGGAAAAAACATTATCCATGTTTTCGCCTATTCTATAACTGTTCTTATACTGGGATACAAATTCCCTTCCACACCTTGTTTCCAAAAGAATTTTGCCCTTGTCCGGCGTATATTTGAAAGCATTATTCAGTAGATTCATAACAATCTTCTCAATTATGTGCTTATCGGCATAAATATCCACAGGCAAAGTTTCATCGCATTTTATTTCGAAGTCGATATTCCGTTGTCCTGCATAGTCGATAAAATCATTGGCGATCTCTTTCACAAAACGATTAATATCCAGCGGTTGTAATTCCAATTTCATCATGCCGTTCTCTACCGTCCTGAAATCCATCAATTCATTTACCAGATTCAGTAGACGTTGTACATTGCCATTCAGAATCCGATAATAATACTCCTTTAAGCCTTCACACCTCAATTTATCTAAAGCGGCAAGAATCAGAGAAAGCGGGGTGCGGAAGTCATGCGATATATTGGTGAAGAAACGCAGTTGTGCCTGATGGATTTGTTCTTTCTTGTCTTTCTCTATATTTTCTTGATAAAGCAACATTTTTAGTTTTTTCTTTTCGGTAAAATGGCGGTAAATCAGATAAGCAATCCCTATCACAGTCAGTAGATAAAGAGTATAGGCGGGTAGGCTGAACCAGGGAGCGGTCTTTCTGACGATTTTTATCACTGTGGGGTTATCACTCCAGACGCCGTCATTATTGGCAGCATAGACTTCGAAGTAGTAAGTACCTGCCGGCACTTTCGAATACATAATGGTTCGTTGCTCTGCATTTGTAGTAATCCAAGAATCGCTGTATCCCTTTAAACGGAATTTGAATCGATTCTTCTCGGGAATATGGTAATTATCAGAGGAGAACTGGAAGCCAAAGTTTACTTGGTCATAGTCAAGAATAATGGTACTAAACGAGTCATTCTGCACAAAATTGGGATGAACTGACTCGTGATCGATGAAAAAATCGGAAATAATAGCTTTAGGCTTATAGTAGTTATAGGAAATTTTCCGGGGGTCAACAATAGTAAAGCCGTTTGTTCCTCCGAAATAGAGCAATCCATCTTCCCCTTTCATGGATGCCAACGGATAATAAACCTGCCCTTGAGTATTTTCTCTCTTATCGAACTCCATCAGACGATTGCGAGCTATGTTGTAACAAAACAGTCCGTTATCAGTTCCCATCCATACATTGCCGTCATCATAACAGATACTATAGATGGAATAGAGTTCCTGTTGTAATGCGTCTTTCACCGGAATAAAGCGGGAAGTATTGGTATCGAACTTAATCAGTCCGTTACCTATGGTACCAATCCAGATGTTGCCGGAAGCATCCAGACAGAAGGTAAACAAGCCTAAATACGCAGAGTCATTGGGGGTTATCTTTTCCACTACATGCGTCTTGATATCCATACGATAGAGCGCTTCATTAGTAATAGCCCATAATGTATTTTCTCCTTGCCGCATGATATCAAACAGATAGGCATATGTTACACTCGTACTATCCAAAGTGAAGTGGGTAAATGTTCTCGAACGAAAAGAGAAATAAGAGACCTTCGGTATGTGGTATTGATAAGCCACCCACATACCTGAATCTGCTTCAAGAACAGTTTTTCGGACATCATTCACCAACAAAGAGCCGGGATCATTTTTCTTATTACTATAATTAACGACTTCACGTAATTCAGGATTATACAAATTTATCCCTCCCATGAATGTGGAAATCCACAAATTGTGATCTGTATTTATCAGCAGTGATTTTATGTTATTGGATGTGAGCGCGTTTCTACTTCCGGAATATGTGAATTGCCCGGTCGTTTTATTCATCCGGATAACTCCTCCGCCTTCGGTACCTATCCAGAGATAATTCTTGTCCTCGGCAAATGCACTTACCGGTGTATGCCCCAACTTGCTGTTCCGGGAATGGTAGGTCTCGAAGGCACTCTGCTCATCCACCTTTACATAACATAAACCTCCGGAATATGTGCCAATCCAGATATTAGACTGTCTGTCTTCATAGATTTCCCAAACAGAATTACTGGGCAGGCTGAAAGGGTCTGTTTCGGAATGTTTGTATTGGTCTGTTTCTCCGGTAGCCGTGTTGAATATGTACACTCCATCCATAGTCCCCAACCATATACCACCCTTCTTGTCTATACAAAATGTCCGCAACGAATTGCCATCATATTCGGGAAGAGGGTCATAATGATTTTCGACCTTAAAAGTGGATAAGTCTATTTTATATAATCCATCTTTATCAATAAAGACCCATAACTTTCCCATATACACCTGGGCAAAGCGAATATATCCGTTACTGAGATTCGGCAATGTGAGGCAAAGCGCAAAATTGTTCTCAGCATAATTGAAGCGATAGATTTTTCGCTCTATGAAGGTGTACGTATCTTTGTCTTGATGGCAGAAGGCCATATTGCTATGGACAGGTATTTTCCCGTCATACTCCGGGGTATTAAGTTCTCCCGTATTCATATCCAGCATGCTCCACTGGTTGCGGTATCTGACCCAAACATTATCAGCCCCGTCTACCTTCACACGCGTAACCGCGTCAAAGACTCTCTCAAACTGGTTCGACGTATGTCTATACCGATACAGTCCATTGTTTGTATTTACATATAAATAACCGGAAGAATCGGATGCCATGCTATCAAATATCCACCTCTTTGTAGGATCCATCGAGGCAAAATAGGGATAATACTTTTTGTAGTGATAACCGTCAAAACGATAGAGTTCATAGTCCATCATGACCCAGATAAAACCGTTTTTATCCTGCTCTACTTCCTTTACTCCATCGTAGTAAAAGCCTCCTTCGGGCGACATGGTTCTGAATTTATATCTTTCAGCGGCAACAGTAGGAACCGATACAAGATAAAAACAAGTCAGCAAGAGCAATAAGTATCTATTTTTCATAAGGATTTTACCGTGTTAGGAATTAAAGTTCAATTAGGAAGCTAAATTAAGAAAAATAGAATACAATAAAAAAGATATGAAAGAAAATCTCATTACAAGATTTTCCTTCATATCTTTTCTATTTAACAAAGTAACTATCTATTATACTCAATTACCTGCAAGTCTCCTACGGATACATTACCATCTTCAGAATAATTCCAATCAGTCTTTCCATCTCTCAAATGACCTTTAATAAAGGTTATTCTGATATATTGGATTTCAATAGGTTCAACCGGGAACAACTGATATTCATCCACTTGCAACGGCGTTGTAACGAACTCACCCAAATCAGTCCATGTATCACTTTCCGTCTTCTTGGCTTCCAGCTTAAAGGTATGGCATTGCAAATGAGAATAATTCAAGTTACGATGCCTGTAACCTAACTGGCCGAACTTGATGACCTCTCCCAAATTGATATCCAGATAACAAACCGGATCATAGATAGGACGAGTTGAAATTTTAGGCGCCCAGAAAGTTGAATTTTTATCATCAAATAGATTTCCTATAGCACCTTCATTGGCTTCCAGATTAGAAGAATAGCTCCACTTATCCGAGAATGGGAAACCTACATACAGCGGAGCTTCAGCAGCAACTACCACTCTACAAGTAGCCGTTTTCTTGCCTCTGTCATTGGCTGTGACTACAATATTGGTGGTTTCTCCAACCTCTCCTGTGATAGTAATCAAACCGGTAGCCGGGTCAACCGTCGCCACTGTTTCATCTTCAGAAGAGTAAGTAACACCTTTATCGGTAGCATTGGCCGGATTGATAGTGACGTATTGTGCCAAATCAAAAGTCTTACCGTTTTCCTCTTCTACTTTTTGTCCGGCAGACTGGATTGTGATACTTGACACGAGCACTATATTACTGACAACCCTGACCGGATATCTGACAAATGTACCCGAACCGTCGTCAACCCTTACGATAATCGTATCCGTACCCAGCGGAGACGGGATAGCACCTTCGGCGGGTGTCGTCAACTTGGGAGTAATCAAACCACCTTCACTCAAATCAATGGCGCCGGTAGGTTCGCCTGCAAAGTGATAGCTAATGGCACTTTCTCTTGCACTTTCAGGCATAACAAACGGTTTCAATTGCACAGTTTGTCCTTCTGTCACAACGATACCGAAAATGTCACTTTCGAGGTTCGTTGCATTTTCTACCGCAATGTTTACGGCCTTGCCCTGATCATCATCATCGCAACCTGTAAACAGTGCTCCAAACGAAAGCATTCCTGCTAAGAAATATATCTTCTTTTTCATAATCTTATGCATATATTTATCGATTATCTATTAATGTCTTTCCAACCCGGATTCTGTATCAACAACGGATTCATGAGCATCTCATTCAAGGGTATCGGATAATAGTAACGTTTATCGTCCCAAGGTCGCACACCGTTGATAACAGTAGTAGATGTAGGATAAGGAATAATGAAACCTTCACCATCTACTCTCACTTGATTGCCTACCTCTGCTATGGGAACAGTTACCATGAATGGGAAATCCTTGTATGTTTCATCGTTACGGTTTTTGCTGTACAATTCGGTCTTTTCCGGAGTCATTTTCATTCCTCTTACAGGAACCGTGAACAGTTTACCGGCTTTCCATCTCATCAAGTCTTCATAACGCATACCTTCTATCATGGTTTCTACACGGCGCTCGCGTCTGATTTCACGAAGAATCGGAGATACGGAATAATCCAATTTCTCTGCATAGATTGCATCCAAACGCGGATCTGCAGGAATATTAGATAAAGTCAGCTTGGCATTGGGGTACTTCGTAAAGTCGAATCCCGCCCTTTCTCTCAAAGCATTGATAGTAAGATTCAAATCTTCGTTAGTTATTTCATTCAGCTCGGCTCTGGCTTCGGCATAGATCAACAACAGCTCTCCGTAGCGGAACATGTGTGCTGTCTGTACACCATTGGGATTAGCTTCCCATTCCGGATAGTCAGGCATCCAATGCTTGATGAAACGATAACCGGTTACCGTAGAGTTATAGTGTTTCATCGGAGAACCACCGCCGGTATCGTAAATAATCATTGGATAAATGACGCCTGTTTCTTCTATACCGTATGTGTCATCGTCCATATCAAAAATAGATGCCTTTGAGTCTGCTTCACCCGGTTTGTCAATTGTTTGTCTCAAGCGAGGATCACGGTTGTCTAATTCTTCCCACATGCCGTCATATCCTTTAAACAAAGGATTCACTTCGTAGTTGCCTGCGGTACCTCCAATATAAATAGGGCGTCCGTCCTCACATAAATAGTCTTCGAGCACACATATAGGGGCACCCAAACAGTAACGTGTGTGGTTATTCATACCCCAATAACGCGGATTGTCATGTCCCAGCTTAACACCGTCATATACGCGCGACAGAATGGTTTCTGTATTGCCTTCTGTTTCCGGACTTCCCTTTTGTATGAATAACTGCCAATATCCATCACCTGCGGCATTCTTGAAAAGGCTATATCTGTTTTTATCAATGATTCTCTTAGCAGCATCACGACTCATTTCAAAGAAGCCATTAGCTGTAGATTGCAGGTTCAACTCAGTATGATACTTCCGGAAAGTTCCTTCGAACAGGCAGAAACGTGATTTCAGGAACAATGCCATATCTTGATTGATATATCCGCAGGAGTTATCATTATCATCCAGATTCGCAACCGCAAAATCGAAACACTCTAAGATTTTGCCTACCAACTCCGTACGCGGCATACGTGCGCCGTACAACTCGGGGGATGCCGTATCCAATTCTTTGTCTAACCAAGGCACTTCACCCAAAGCTACCAGCTTAATGTAGTAATCCCATGCCTTGAAGAAATATGCCTGAGCAGCATATCCTTTCAAATCTTCCGGATCGCCCACTTCAGTGTAATGATTCAGGAAGTAGTTCACTTTACGAAGTTTCTCCCATTGCCAGGGTGTATCAAAATTCTTGGAAGCAGCAGTCGGAGTATCATAAGTACCTCCTAATTTGCCGTCAATACCACCTGCATAGACTGTATTATCGCTAAATGCATCTGCGAAAATAATCTGGCTTCCGGCTTTTACGGGCAAAAAGCCCTTATCGTGTGAAGTATTGTTGGTTCCTCCAATACCATGTCCGTATACATAGTACCTGTATATACCGTCTAAGTACAGTTGCAAATCGACTTCTTTTACAAAAAATGTACCGTTCGCCATTTTATCAATTGGATCGCGTTGCATAAATTCATCGTTACAAGACGACAAAGCTGCCACCAAAGAAGCCACGAGGAATGTTATAATTGAATATCTTTTCATAATCTATTGATTTAAAGAATTAAAAACCTACTTGAATGCCTAAACTAAATGTCCGCTTTGGAGGATATGCATCCGACAGATAGTCTGAATCGTAGTACTTAGGTACATCCGAAATTGTAAACAGATTGTAAGCGGATAAATTCAGTCTCAGCTTCTCCAGTCCGATTTTGTTGACCCATGATTTCGGGAAGCTATATCCCAGAATTACTTGTTTCAACTTAATATAGGATGCATCGAGTAAATAACCTGATTGAGTAGTACCTCCGATACCCGAACCATACATCGGGAATTTGGCATCTGTCCTTTCGGGAGTCCATGAATTGTTGTACACTTCCCATGAACCTGCTCCATTGCCCCAATAGCTGGATGCAGATGATAACCAGTAGTCTCTCTTACCCACACCTTGGAACATCAAATCCAAATCGAATCCTTTGTACTGGAAGTTGGCAGTAATGTTGTAGCGATAACGCGGCGCACTGTTACCGATTATTTTTCTGTCACCCGAATCAGCTACAGTACCCAAACCACCGGTAATAACACCATCGTGATTCAAGTCATGATACCAAACATATCCTGGGTATGCCTGTCCGCCTTTAAAATAGGGGCCATGATACAACGGTTTGTCATTAGCGCCTAGGCCGTCGAAATCGCCTTCTTGAAGAATACCTCCGGTCACATATCCCCAGATATCGCCTACAGTATATCCTTTATACAGTTTACCATCACCAATTACACTGGTAGGATTGGAAGGATAGCTCGCAACTTCTCCTTTGTCATCGGATAGCGCAACACCTACATTATAGCTTAATCCATTGGATAACCTATCCGACCATTTTACTTGGATCTCGAAACCGGTGGTTTTTAAAACACCTGCGTTTTCAAGGGGCAATTCGTCGTCACCAATCAATGCAGGATATTCCTTTCCTCCCGGAATCAAAATGTCGGTTACTTTTCTCTCGAATATATCGGCAGTAAACATCAATCGATTCCGTAAGAAAGTAAAGTCGAACCCAAGGTTCTTGGTCGTTGATTTCTCCCAAGTCAGGAAGGGATTTACCATTGTAGGAGGCGTAATACCTGTGGGATAACGTGTCCCATCAAACAAGAAGTATCCCGATTCCGTATTGAAAACAGATTGATATTCGTATTGGTCATATGGCTGACTACCCAGACGTCCCCATGAAGCCCTGATCTTGAAGTTATCCAACCAATTTTTTGACCACTCCATAAACTTTTCATCCGAAACTCTCCATCCCAACGATACAGTGGGAAAGAACTGAAAACGGGAATCCTTCGGAAATTTGGAACTACCGTCATAACGGGCATCCAACTCAATCAAATACTTGCCCATGTAGTTGTACATGATGCGTCCGAATAAAGCGCGTGCCGCAACTTCATGGTGCAAGTTCGAAGAAGTATTGGCAGTAACGTCTTCTACTAATGTCGGGGTCAATATATACGGGTCAAGCATTTTTATCAATGAGAGAGAAGAACTGGCATAGCTTTCTTGTTCTTGGTTAATACCCAACAATGCAGAAATATTATGCTTCTCTTTAAAAGTCTGGTTGTAGTCGGCATACACGTTGATAGAATACTGATCTGTAGAGCTACGCGATATATAACCATCATTGCCTGTAGCCCAACGATATTCAAGGGCAGTCCATGAGTTGTTGACACGTCCCTGTTTCGGATGCGTTTTCTCTCTTTGGTAAGTAGTTGGAGTAACTGAAAGATCCGCCTTTATTTTTAATATTTTAGGTAAGATAATAAATTCCGGACTAATGGAAAGAATGGTCTTGCGTCTGGAGGTGATATCACGTCCACCAGCATACAGGTAACTCACAGGGTTTTCCGTCGGATAATTAGCCACTTGATCGTCTGGGCCTGTCAGCACCGGCTGATAAATAAAGTTCTCAGGATAGTAAGATTTAGCATACTGCCAGAGATTCATACCATCTGTTTGTTGTGTTGGTGCTTCATAGTCGAACACATTGTATGAAGCCTTGGCGGCTACCGTAAACCAATCAGTCACTTTGGCGTTTATACTCATCATGGCATTGTATCTCTTCAACTGGTCAGTTCTAATTTCATACATACCTTCTTGGTCTTGCATACCCAGAGATATATAATAACTGATTTTGTCACTACCACCACTGATAGAAATATTATGCTTCTGAGTCGGAGTCCAATCTTTCACCAATTCTTCATAAGGTCTCGTATTACCTACCCACTGAATGGCAGTACCTCTCATAAAGTAAGGCTTATTGTTTACAGGGTCATTCATGTAAGCCCACATGCCATCCAGCATTTCCTGGTCGTTCGAAGAAATCTCTTTAATATCACCTATCCACAATCTTCTGTCTAATCCGGCCTTATAGATATAATATGAATCCAAAATATCGGGTAACTCATAAGGTTGATCGAAAGCCAGATTATAAGAATAATCAATTTTTGCTTTTTGATTGTAAGTACCTCCCTTGGTGGTAACCAATATTACACCGAAAGTTGCTCTTGTACCATAGATAGCAGCAGCAGAGGCATCTTTCAGGAATGACATGTTATCAATATCGTTCGGGTTCAACTGATTCAGGTCTTCGGCAGTAATTTCTACTCCATCCAACAAAATCAGCGGAGAACCGGAAACTATATCAAACTTATTCTTGTCGTCATTGGATGTACCTCTCGCTTGGAAAGTCGTAGCACCACGAATGTTCAGGCTCGGTACTTTGTTCGGATCACCACCATTGATACTGACATTTAAACCCGGAACCAAACCTTGCAATGCCTGTCCGATATTGGCAACCGGTCTGTTTTCCAATGTTTCTGCTCCTATGGAAGCCACAGAAGCGGTCAAGTTTCCTTTCTTTTGAGACTGAAAACCAATCACCACTACTTCGTCTATCAGTTTAGAGTCTTCGGATAAAGTAACATTGATAGTCTTTTGGTTATCTACCGTCACTTCTTTAGTAATATATCCCACGAAAGAGAATGTCAGTACACTCTTGCTCCCGGGTACAGATATACTATAGTTACCATCAATGTCTGTGATAGTACCTGTACTAGTCCCTTTTACCATTACTGTCACTCCAATTATGGGTTCACCACTGGGGTCTTGTACAACACCCGTAATCTGCAGTTCCTGGTCGATACCCATCGTAACATCCGAGGCGGCACTTGCCGTTTGAGATATTCCTGCAGACAAAAAGAATAAGCATAGGAAAAGTATCAGGCATTGATGCTTTTTCCAACTTCTAATTAACATTTTTGCGTCTTTCATAATCTTTATATTAAATTTTTGACGGTGCAAATCTACGTTTATCCATAATGTTGTATTTTACTGTTTTAGTTTTTTCTTTTACTCAAATTCAGTAAGCAGAGTTGAGGAAAAGCCTAACACGCAGAAAATCAATGAGTATCTTTTTTGATAAACAAAAAAAATGATAATATTAGTTCGTTTCTGAGGGAAATATGAGAGGGGAACAGAATAGGATACATACGACAAAATAAAGGCTGAAACGAATAGGAGCGATGCCGAGTTTTGAGGTAACAATGTGGATCCTCTCCGTATCCTGCTCTATTCTTCTACCATGTTTAAATTAGGGGTTCACCTTCTTCACCTTGAACCAAAATAAAAACCACCGAGCGACTATTAGGCCCGGCGGTTTGTAAAGTGAAGTAAAAGCCGAAATTATTAGTATCAGAAAAGGCAGCGGGTTAAATCCCCACCGCTTTCAGTTCGTCCGTTAATTCAGAATACTTCATAATTTAAAAGAACTTTTACTTTGCAGATGCAAAAGAACGTTTTCATTATAATCTGCCAAATAACTATGCGATTAAATCGCTATCGTTTGGATTGTTTAACTATGTTACACCACAAAACAAAACCCGCACGGTTACGCCTGCATAATAATGCGAATCAGGAGTTAAAGGGGGTATCTAACCTGCATTATTCATACTGAAGGAGTTAAGGGGTTGTCAGTTTGTCACTTTGTATTTTTAGTTGGCTGAGAATGCGTTATTTCCGCCCGAAGGCAAGGTTGGTTGGAAATATCGAAGTGAAAAGCAGTTAAGTATCA
>QMCD01004785.1_pt1 | contig 13266 bp, 11 predicted proteins | sample 1821841 | NCBI WGS metagenome assembly QMCD01 (sample SAMN01991225, study PRJNA193472) | Termite gut metagenome, whole genome shotgun sequencing project. | isolation source: worker | host: Macrotermes natalensis | reverse complement strand
GCAATCGTTTGTAAATAAATAAATTAGCAAAAAACACCTATTTTTTAAATGGCATGTATATTGTTGATAATCAGCACTCAGCCGTTGCAACAAAGTCAATCTAAACACACACACTAACAAACAGTTTTTACAGGAAAAAACACGATTGGCAAGCATATACACAAGTAAAAACTTAGGATAATTACAAATAAAAAGCAGTCTGCAACAAGTAAATTCTACATATAAGTTATATCAAACCGGAACTTTCACGCTATTTTCTCATTGATAAAACACACTTTCCAAATATGATTGAAGAATAATCGTTGCGCTAATTTCGTCTATCAATTTTTTATTCTGCCGGGTTTTCTTTTTGGCACCGCCCTCTAACAAAGCCTTATGCGCCAACACGGAAGAAAACCGTTCATCAACCATCTGGACGGGAATAGAAGGAAATTTATTTTTCAGTCCGCGTACAAACGGCTCAATCAATCGCATCGAATCGGAAACTTCATTGTTCATTTTCTTAGGCAGCCCCACAACGAAAAGTTCGACATCCTCCTTAGCCGTGTATTCAGCCAGAAATCTAAAAACTTCGCCGGATGATACCGTTGTCAGCCCGTTTGCAATAATCTTCAACGGATCGGAAACTGCAATCCCCACCCGCTTCTGCCCGTAATCTATAGATAAAATTCGTCCCATTTATACCATTTTCGACAAAGGTACTAAAAATAATGAGCAAAAACCGAGCGGGAACTCTCAATTAATTCTTTATTCTTCATTAGACCTTTTCGGAAAATCAGAAAATTTCTTTACGTCTTCGCGAACTTTGCGACTTTGCGTTTAACCCCAAAAGCGCAAGCGTATTCATTTATTTTAATGCAAAGTCGCAAAGTTCGCAAAGTCGCAAAGTTTTTTAGCATTAATTATTTTCTGAAGAATTCTATTCTTCATTCTTCATTAATTAGTATCTTTGCAGTTAACTCAGAATTATTTAACGTTATGCCTTTAAACATTCCAATAAATTTACCCGCCATAACAACCCTGCGAGAGGAGAATATTTTCGTAAAAGACTCTAACGAAGCTTCTTTACAGGAAATCAGGCCGTTGAAGATAATCATACTCAACCTGATGCCATTGAAAATAACGACGGAGACCGACTTAATCCGGCTTTTGTCAAACTCTCCCTTGCAGATAGAGATTGATTTCATGCAAATAAAAAGCCATACATCGAAAAATACTCCGATTGAACACATGATGGCTTTTTACAAGACGTTTGACTCATTGCGCAATCAAAAGTATGACGGAATGATTATTACCGGCGCACCGGTAGAAAATTTCAATTTCGAGGAGGTCGATTATTGGGAAGAGATAAAAGAAATTTTCGATTGGGCAAAGACACATGTTATGTCCACCTTTTTTATTTGCTGGGCAGCTCAAGCTGGTCTTTATCACTATTATAATGTTCCAAAGCATACGCTGAACAAAAAGATGTTCGGTGTATTCAGGCATACGGTATCCGATGCTAAGAATCCTATTTTCAGAGGATTTGACGATGTGTTTTATGTCCCTCACAGCCGGCATACGGAAGTCAGGAAAGAGGATGTTGAGAAAGTTCCGGGATTACATGTTATTTCCGAATCCAAAGACGCCGGAGTATATATCGTAATGGCGCGGAACGGCCGGGAATTTTTCATAACCGGTCATTCGGAATATTCCCCCAATACCCTGGATACAGAATACCGGAGGGATTTGGAAAAAGGATTACCAATCGAAATTCCTAAAAATTATTACCGGGACGGTAACCCGCAGCACGGCCCGTTAGTGCGTTGGAGAGGACACGCCAACCTGCTATTTTCCAACTGGTTAAACTACTTTGTGTACCAAGAAACGCCTTATGATATAGGGCTAATTCAATAGAGACAGTAACGTACTGCGATTCAAATTCATTTATGGAACTTCTCTCTCCGGCAAAAAATATAGAATGTGGTATTGAGGCAATCAACCACGGAGCGGATGCGGTTTATATCGGTGCGCCGAAGTTCGGTGCAAGAGTTGCCGCTTCTAATACGATTGAGGAAATAGGAACACTGGTAAAATACGCACACCGCTATTATGCCAAGATATACGTTACCCTGAATACCATTCTGGATGACCGGGAGTTGGCTGAAGCGGAAAAAATGATTTGGAAACTCTATGAAACAGGTGTGGATGCGCTGATTATCCAGGATATGGGTATCACGCAGCTGAACTTGCCGCCGGTTTCGCTACACGCAAGTACGCAAACCGACAACCGGACCGTTGAAAAGGTAAAATTCTTGGAACAAGCCGGATTTGAACAAGTTGTCCTTGCGCGAGAATTATCTCTTGAGCAAATACGTGAAATTGCCAGCCAAACTTCTGTCAAATTGGAGTCATTTGTACACGGCGCACTTTGTGTGAGCTATAGTGGGCAATGCTACGTCAGTCAAGCCTTTTGTGGAAGAAGTGCCAATAAGGGAGCCTGTGCCCAACTCTGCCGTCTCCCCTTTTCTCTCCTGGATTCTGCCGGCAACGTAATCATAGCTGATAAGCATTTACTTTCACTCAAGGATCTCAATTTGTCCGGATACTTGCGCGAATTGATAGATGCAGGTATCTCTTCTTTTAAAATTGAAGGACGATTGAAAGATGTTTCTTATGTGAAAAATATCACCGCTTATTACCGTCAAAAATTGGATGAAATATTAGAAAATTCCGGGAAATATAAAAAAACGTCTTCCGGGAAATGCCGGTTTTTCTTTGACCCCAATCCTGAAAAAAGTTTTTCGCGCGGATTTACCGGTTATTTCATTCACGGGCGAAACAATGAAATAACCTCGTTTGATTCTCCGAAGTCGTCTGGAGAATACACCGGAATTATAACCGCTTGTTCTTCCCAATATATTTATGTCGAAAGCGATATGGAAATGGTAAACGGAGATGGTTTTTGCTTCGTAAACCAACAAGGTGCTCTTTTAGGATTTAAAGCAAATAGGGTAGAAGGTAAGAAAATATTTCCTTCCGAAACGATTTCAATTCCTATAGGCACTAAACTGTATCGCAATTACCACCACGCATTTGAGAAGTTGCTTTCCAAAAAATCGGCAGAACGCAATATACAGGCGTCTATTGAATTTACGGAAACAGATAAGGGATTTTGTCTTACCGTTACCGATGAGGATAAAGTTACCGCAGCCATCTACAAAAAACTGCCGAAAGAAATTGCCCAAAACAAGGAAAAAGCCGGAGAAGCTATTCGTAAGCTGCTTTCAAAAACCGGAAATACCATTTTTGAAATAAACGATGTGATCATAACTACCAGCGGCTCCTATTTTATTCCCCCTTCCTTATTAACCGGATGGAGAAAAGAATTGTTGGAGTTATTGGAATCGGAGAGGGAAAACAAACGTCTGCACACAGCGGCTGAATTTCCCGAAACTGCTCATTCCTATCCTTTTCAAACACTGGATTATAAAGGAAATGTACACAACCAAAAGGCGAAAGAATTTTACGCAAAACATCAGGTCAAAGAAATAGAAAATTCTTTTGAACAGGAAAAGAGGGACTCCGCCGTTCTTATGTTTTGTAAACACTGCTTAAAATACAGCCTTGGGATATGTCCAAAAAATCGAACCAATAATCAAAACTATAAAGAACCTTTTTTTCTTTTATATAACAAGAAAAAGAAATTACGATTACTTTTTGATTGCAAGTTATGCGAAATGCAGGTAATCTCTCAAAAGTAAGTAATACCAATCAATTATTGACGTATTTTTTAATGCCGTTAGGCATTTTAGTCCGGTAGAAAACAGATACGAAACCAAACAGCGTGCCGTCAGGTACGCAACAGCGTCTATTGGGGTTGCAAACCTGCGGCTTGCTATTTCTCATTACCATTCTTTGAATCCCTATCGGGATTTTTATACGACATTAAATTCTTTTTATTATTTAAGAACTTAAAAAATAAATATTGTTGAGGAAATTTTCTATTTATTAGACAGGGCTAAACGAGTTTCTATTATTTAAGCGAAATTCGGACACGTTGTATTATTCTTCGCCCCTTGCAATCGCCCAATGTATCATCGCCTTTTCAGGTTTCCCCATGCGGGAATAGACATCACCAAGCAATTCGTGCGTCATCCGGTGTGTTTTTTTCAGGGAAAGGGCTTTTAGCAAATCCGTCAAAGCTCCGTCTAAGTTATTTATCTCTATCCGGTTTTTCCCGCGATTATAAACGGCTTTAAACAGGTTCGGACTTAATTCTACGGCACGCTGAAAACATATTTCGGCTTCGTCATATTCGGCTATATCGTGCAGTGTAACGCCTTTACGAACTAACACTTCTACGTTTTTTGGGTCTAACAGCAAGGCTTTTTCAAAATTAGCCAATGCGGCACGAGTGTCTTTCAGTTTGGTTATACATTCATTTCCCATTAAGTAAAACTCGTGAGAAAGTTCGCGGTATTTCCCCGTTTGGTTATTCAACTGCTCGCGCAGTTTTTTATTTTCTTCTTCCAAACGGGAAATAATGCCTAATTCACGACGGATAAATCGCTTTATAAGTGGTTTTTCAATATCGTAGCGGGTGCGTATTGCCTGGAAAAAGGAGTCTAATGACTTTTCAAAATTACGTTCTTTAAACTGGCGGAGGGTTTCGGAATACAATATATCCGCTTGTGCGTGCTTCATCGCCTTTTCTACCAATATTTGATTATTATATTGCCTGGAAAAATCAACAATCTCCTTTTTTACAAAGACATCCGACTGATTGACAGGACGTTTTAACACCATACCTTCGAGCGACCGGCAACGGCTCAGTGCTACGTATGTTTGTCCGCCGGCAAAAACACCTCCGCTCAAATCAACCACTACTCTGTCGAAGGTTAACCCCTGGCTTTTGTGTATCGTAATCGCCCAAGCCAGACGAACCGGATATTGAATAAAAGAACCCAGCACCTCTTCCTCTATCTTCTTCTCCTTCTCATTGTAGGTATAGCGGATATTTTCCCACACTTCGCGTTCAAGCAGATGTTCCGAACCATCTTCCAGCAGCACGATAATCTGATTATCTCCGGTTATTCCGGAAACAATACCGATGGTTCCGTTGCACCAGCGTTTCTCCGTGTCGTTTTTCAGGAATATAATTTGGGCGTTTTCCTTCAATTCCAATTCTTTTTGCGTGGGCAGTCCCGATTCGGGAAATTCGCCTTGAATTGTTCCTTGAAAACGAAAAATCTCTCCCGGCAACTCCTTCAAACGGCTTTCATTTATATGATTAACGACCTCCTTTTTAGTCGCAACTGTGATGATAAAATCTTTCGTATCGGGCGTATACTCCGGAAAACAGCGATTGTTGATTACAGTTAAGTCTGTACGGGAAATTTGATTAATACGAATATTATCCAGCAAGCGGACAAACGACTCATCAGTCTGTCTATAGACCTTTTGCAGTTCAATTGTCACAAGCGACATTTGATTGAAAACATTCGCAGAAAAGAAGTAGGCATTGGGATAAAAACGCGATAAAATCAGCTTTTGATCAGAAGAAACCACCGGCTCCAGCTGATACATATCGCCCACAAAAAGCAACTGCTTCCCGCCAAACGGAACGCGCATATTCCGGGAGTAAACACGCAATACTTTGTCAATGAAATCAATCATATCCGCCCGCACCATTGAAATCTCGTCAATAATAATCAACTCTGCTTTCTGAATCAGTTTTACACGATTTTTGGTGTATTTGAGAAATTCAAAAATCCGGTTGTTTTGCAGACTCAAATCAGGGTCATCCGGCAAAACCGGTCGTAGCGGCATCTTAAAAAAAGAATGGATAGTTGCCCCGCCTGCGTTGATAGCCGCAACACCGGTCGGTGCCAGGACTACATGTTTTTTTTTCGTATTTTCACAAATATATTTCAGAAAAGTAGACTTGCCTGTTCCCGCTTTTCCGGTGAGAAATACGGATTGGCTGGTATGCTGAATCAGCTGTAACGCTTGCTGAAACTCCTGATTATCAGTATCAATATAAGGAAAGGATGTTTTCAATATCGTTTTTGTTACGAAATAAATAAAACCAACAGATAACAAAGTCACAAAGATATACAATTCATGCCTAACCTAAACAACATTGGATTAAAATTAACCATGTTGTTATTTATATACAGGGCAACATCAAAATTATTTTCAAAAAACATCTTTTTGATTATTAATAAGATAGAAAATTTAATGGTTGTAGTTTATAATAGTGTAGTCATTTTTCGTATTTACCTGGAACATTTCGTGTACCGGTAGCCCGGTAGGGCTGAATGTGAATAACCCCGTGCAAGCCGGTAGGCGCAGCTCGGGGTAGCACGATACACAATCCCCACAGCCCGCAGGGCTGAACAAAAGACAACGAAAAGCCGTTCAACCCTCCGGGTTGTGGAATAAGATAGATTTTTCCTACCCCGAGCTGCGCCTACCGGTTTGCACGGGGTTATTCACATTCAGCCCTCGGGCTACCGGTACACGAAATGTTTCAAGTAAATACGAAAAATGACTACAAAATGACTACACTATTATAAACTACAACCATTAAATTTTCTATCTTATTAATAATCAAAAAGATGTTTTTTGAAAATAATTTTGATGCGGTTGCCCTGATTTATATACAGCTTACTTGGATTTTTTCTTTTTTTTCGCTATTTTTGAAATTTTGTTGCCATAGTACTATGGATAATTTAATTTTTTACGGATGACAAATAAAACTGCCTATATCCTGATTTTTTCATTTTTTCCTTTTCTCCTTTTCGGACAAGCCACTAATGCTTCAAGGAAAGAGGTAAACGCGTATGATAATGCCGTTATCTTGGTCAATAGCGGAAAATACAAAGAGGCCCTTGTGGAATTGAATACATTGGTACGTAACAATAAAAAATTTGTTGAGGCATCTTGGACTCTTGCCGAGTTGCACGATAAGATGCGTAATGATTCAAAACGAATCTCTACCCTGCAAAGTGTGGCAAAACCTAAAATGCCAAGATACTACAACTCCGTAATGCGGCTGGCGGCTGCATACGCCGAAACATGCAACTACGAAGAGGCTATCAAAACGTATGAACTGATTCCTGCTTCCGAATCTACTTTCCACCGGATTGCGCAGAGAGAAATTCAAAATTGCCGGAATGCGATTGAGTTACGAGGAAATCAAGTGCCGTTTCACATAAAAAATATGGGTAGTAATATCAACACCAAATTTGACGATTATTGGCCCAGCATTACAGCCGATGAAGGTTGGTTTTCTACCACTATAAAGATGGGAAAGTTAGAAGGAGAATCGGATTTCGGGAAAGGTGTGCACGAGGATATTTTCATCAGTAAAAAAGCTGACGGAGGTATGTGGGAACCGGTTAAAAATGCCGGTCCGGCTTTAAATACAATGGGAAACGAAGGTGCTCAAAGTTTCTCATTAGATAGCCGCTACCTCTTTTTTGTGGCTTGCGACAGGCAGACCGGCTTGGGAGGATGCGATATTTACTACTCTATACGCATGGATAATAATTGGTCGGATGCTATCAATCCGGGAATCCCTTTAAATTCAAGAAATTGGGAAACATATCCGAGCTTGAGTCCGACAGGAGATGAAATCTATTTTGCCAGCAACCGTCCGGGGGGAATCGGGAAATCGGATATATGGAAATGCAAAGTGACTATTCAGGAGAATGGCATGTTGAAATTTTCCGAGCCGGTCAATCTCGGTCCTACAATCAACACTCCCGAAGATGAGCTTTCTCCTTTCATTCATGCCGATAACCACACGCTTTATTACTCTTCCAAAGGAATGAAGGGAATGGGTGGATACGATGTCTTTGTCAGCTACAAAGACAGTCTGGGAAAATGGAGCAAAGCTAAAAATATCGGTTATCCGCTCAATACCTGTAAAGATGAGATTGGCTTCGTAGTTAATGCTTATGGCGACAAGGCTTATTTCTCTTCCGACGGGCAGGAGAAAAACGGACAGGGAAGAGATATTTACGAGATAAAATTGGAGGAAGGAAATTATCGTCCAACAAAGAGAATGAAGTATGCGAAAGGTTATATTGTAGATGTGGAAACAACGCAGCCGATACAGGCACAAATTGACGTTTTCAGCATAAAAAGCAACGAAACGGTTTTCCGGTCGGTATCCGACAAGAAAACAGGCGATTTTGTTGTTTGCGCTCCCGAAGGAGAAGATATTGGAGTGAATGTCAACAAAAAAGGATATATGTTCTACTCCGAAAATTTCACACCGGAAGATAAGTTTCAATTTGACATCAAGACGGGAATCCCCCTGGATAAAATAGAAATCGGTAAAAGCATGATTTTAAAAAATATCTTTTTCGATTTTGATGAGTTTACGCTGAAAAAGGAATCTTATATGGAGTTAGACAGGCTTGTCTCTTTCTTGAAGCAAAATCCGACAGTCAAAATCCGTCTCGATGGACATACAGACATAAAAGGCACACAGGAATATAATATGACCCTTTCCGTAAACCGGGCTAAGGCTGCCTACAATTACGTAGTCTCAAAAGGTATTCAAAAAAACAGGGTTGAATATAAGGGATATGGGAAAAATGTCCCGATCGCCGATAACAGTACAGCGGCAGGACGGGCGTTAAATCGTAGAACGGAGATTGTGATTATTGGAAAATAATATTTCAATTTCCCACAAAGGCACAAAGGACACAAAGTTTTTTTGTATTTGTTTGTAAATTAACTTTTTGAATCTTGTTTCCATATAATTCGGTTATCAACCGATTATAATATAATTACCCCGATTTTGCCCATCAACAGGCGAAATCGGGGTAATTTACAAGAAACAATAGATGGCAAAGGGTTTATTATCAATGTATTAAAATATATAAAAAACTTTGTGTCCTTTGTGCCTTTGTGGGAAACTAAAAAATATATAAAAAATTTGTGTCTTTTGTGGGAAACATAACATCTTAATCCAACTTATGAATAACCAGCCCCGAACGAAGCTTCGGTTCAAACCACGTTGTTTTCGGAGGCATAATATTTCCGGAATCGGCAATATCAATAAGTTGTTTCATGGAGACCGGATACAAGGCTAATGCAACTTTCATTTCTCCGCCATCCACTCTTTTCTTCAATTCTTCAAGACCGCGGATACCGCCGATAAAATCAATGCGCTTATCGCTTCGTAAGTCTTTGATGCCAAGTATTTCATCCAAAATCAAGTTTGATGAAATGGTAACATCTAATATTCCAATCGGATCGTTGTCGTTGTAAGTGCCTTCTTTGGCAGTCAACGAATACCATTTTCCATTCAGGTAGAGAGAGAAATTATGCAACTTTTCCGGCTTATAAATCTCTGTGCCTTTTTCCTCAACAATGAAATTCTTTTTCAGTGCATCCAAAAATCCGGCATCCGAAAGCCCGTTCAAATCTTTTACCACGCGGTTATAGTCAATGATATTCAACTGATTGTCAGGAAAACAAACGGCAAGGAAATAGTTATACTCCTCATCTCCTCTGTGATCCGGGTTTTGACGGCGTTTTTCATCTCCGACCAAAGCCGCAGCAGCACTACGATGATGACCATCGGCAATATATAGATATGGAATATCTTTAAAAATTCCGGTTATGCGGTCAATGTCCTTTTGATCTTCAATGACCCAAAAATGGTGTCCGAATCCATCGGGAGCCACAAAATCGTATTCCGGTTTTCCGGAAGTGACTTTGGATACAATTGAGTCTAACTCGTTATTATGCGGGTAGGCAAAAAAAACAGGCTCAATGTTGGCGTTGTTCACACGCACGTGCTTCATGCGGTCTTCCTCCTTGTCGCGGCGGGTAAGCTCGTGCTTTTTGATGTTGCCTTTCATATAATCTTCCACGTTGGCACAAACGACTAAGCCGTATTGTGTCCGTCCGTTCATTGTTTGCGCATAGACATAATATCGATCATGATCATCTTGTACCAGCCACCCTTTTTGTTGGAACGCGTTGAAATTTTCAACTGCTTTTTGATACACTTTTTCATCGTGCTCGTCTGTTCCTTCCGGAAAGTCAATTTCCGGCTTGATGATATGATATAGGGATTTTTCGTTGCCTTCCGCTTCTTGGCGGGCTTCCTGCGAATTGAGCACATCATAAGGACGAGAAGCAACCTGCTCGACAAGTGCTTGTGGAGGACGAATACCTCTGAAAGGTTTTATTATAGCCATGTTTAATTGATATTAAAATAAAAAAATTAATTTGAAGTGCAAATATAATATTTTCGCAACGAATAAAGTTTAAAAATTTAAAGTTTAAAAATTTAATAAAAAGATACTCCTTAACCCCTTAAACTTTAAACCTTAAACTTTACATATTCTTCTTAAACAAATAAGGAAAAGATAAATCTTTCAACAAACCAACTTCTTTTTTTAACTTATCGGTAAAAATATTAGAATCCAATTCGTCTAATAATTGAGAAACAGACCAAGGTTTAATGTTCAACAAATCAGTACTTTGTATTATTTTCTCATTAATATACACATAATTTAAAAATACCTGTTGGCGTTCATAGCTATTTTCATAAGTATATTTCAATAAATACCGGGTATTATTTTCTTCAATATTGTAATTATTTTTTAACAAACGGCTTATACAACTTTCAAACGTTTCCCCATACAATAAATATCCGGAAATAGATATATCCCATTTACCGGGGTAGAATAAGTCGCAACAGTCGAGTTTTTTTAAAAGGAGTTTATTGTCTAAAATAAGTAAAATCCGTATCACCGGATGAATATTTTTTTTACTTCTCTTCTGGGAATAAACATGTCCTTTGGACTCGTATCCGACTGCATTTCCGACTGCATTGAGAATCGGTAAATATTCCTCTTCCAAAAGAGGTTTTCTTAAAAAACGTACTTTTAACGCTATGAAAATCCACAAAATAGCGAATAATATCAGTTTTTCTATTCCGAAAAACTGATAAGGAAGGTCAAATTGTTTTTCAAGAAAAAAGATTACAACATAAGTTGTTAAAATGATACAGGTTAATCCCATAGCGATGAAATGCAGGTTGAAATTCAGATGAACTTCTACTGCCCGTTTTCCGAAATTAGAGAGTATACGCCTGGTAATAGCCTTTCGGAAGATAATACAAATAAGAAAGAAAAATAATATGATGACATCCGGTAAAATTAGATTAAACTCGCCGGCATCTACAAACTTCAGGACAAAAGTGGTAAATATAAGAATAAAAAGAATGGGAATGATGTTCCAGTTTAATTCAATCTTTTTTATACACATACAACAGAACGAAGAAACAAGAAAAAAAGTAGCGAAGGATATAGAAACCGTTCCGGCAATTTCTATTCCATAAAAATTTTCTAAGACAACAAACAGAAAAACAGGCAACAATACATTCGCCGGATTGTTTAGTTTACATTTTTTCTTTTCACAATTCATAATCTAAATGTTAAAAATTATTCTTTAAAAGAGAACATTTTGCTGATATATTTCCCAATAATATCAAATTCTATATTAATAACACTTCCAACGGCAATTTGTTGAAAATTGGTATGCTCAAATGTATAAGGAATTATCGCAACCGAGAATTGGTTCTTTTGGGAGTTTACCACCGTAAGGCTTACTCCGTTTACGGTTACCGAACCTTTCTCCACTGTTATATAGCCTTGTTGTGCCATTTCCCGGTCAAAATCGTACTCAAACGTAAAGTACCAGCTTCCTTCCGAAGAGCGTCTTTCGATACATGTTGCAGTTTGATCTACGTGTCCTTGCACAATATGACCGTCCAACCGCCCGTTCAAAAGCATGCTTCTTTCCAAATTGACCAAGTCGCCTATTTTAAGAAGTCCCAAGTTACTTTTCTCTAACGTCTCTTTGATTGCTGTAACGGTATAAGAAGAGTCTTTGATGTCGACCACCGTCAGGCAGACTCCATTATGCGCAATGCTTTGATCTATTTTAAGTTCATTGACAAAAGAACAAGTCATTGTGATGTGTAAATTTCCTTCATCTTGTCTTAATTCGGTAACCCTCGCTGTTGTTTCGATAATCCCTGAAAACATACTATACATTTTTTATTTTAATAAAATTACATCGTGCAAAGATACATTATAAAGCGAAAAATAGGTACTTATATATGATCAATATTTTTATCTTTGCAAAAAATAACAGAACATGAGCGAAGATATAATTAAAATTATTGTCAGTATCTTTTTTGTAGTCATTGTATACCCCATTGTCCGGCTGATTATCTACAAGTTGATTGACAATGTGGCGAAACTCAACTTATATGATGCCAGCCGGTCAAAAATGATTAAGAAAATTATTAATATGCTGATTATATTTTTTATAGTAATGATTTTAATCAGTATATGGGGCGTTGATACCAGGAATTTGCTATTGGCATTATCGTCCGTGTTTGCCATTATCGGTGTGGCTTTTTTTGCACAATGGTCTATTCTCAGCAATATAACGGCAGGAATTGTCATCTTTTTCTCTTTACAGTTCAGAATCGGAGATAAGATAAAGATTCACGATAAAGATTTTCCGATAGAAGCTACGCTGAAAGACATAAGGACATTTTATCTTTACTTAGAAACCGATGATGGCGAAAAAATTACCTACCCGAATAATCTGATTTTACAAAAAGGGATTTCGGTAATTGAGGCGAAACGCGGATGAGGATTTGTAAGAACAACCAAGCTTTTCACGCCTTATTTACAATCAGAAAACAAACTCACTCATCATCCCGCAGTAAGTCAATGTCAACCGGTGCATTGCTCTTGTTGCCGCCACATATAGCATACTCCTGTCAATTTCGGAATGGTAGTTTGTGCTATTTACCTGTGGAACAATCACCTCGTCAAACTCCAGCCCTTTGGCGATGTGAGCCGAAGTGATAATGACACCTTGCACGAATGCCGTGCTTTGACTTGAAAGGAAATAAATATCGCCGGTATATGTTTGGAGTTTTTCTGCCATTTCTTTTGCCTGCGATTCCGTTTTGCAAATGATGCCGAGCGATTTATAATCCGATTTTTTGAAAGCGTTAATCAAATCGGCAATCGCAGTAATTTCTGCCGATTCGTTCTCAAATTTCAGTATTTGCGGTTTTTCGCCGTGCCGTGCAATTGGCTCCAATTCATCATTCGCCCGTATCTTTTGAGCAAAATCAGTAATCTCAAATGTGGAGCGGTAACTTTTGCATAACTTCATTACTTCGCCCGTAATCAACGCTTTTTGAATCATAGCGGCAGTAGATGA
>QMCD01008749.1_pt1 | contig 13272 bp, 6 predicted proteins | sample 1821841 | NCBI WGS metagenome assembly QMCD01 (sample SAMN01991225, study PRJNA193472) | Termite gut metagenome, whole genome shotgun sequencing project. | isolation source: worker | host: Macrotermes natalensis | reverse complement strand
TGTCGGTTCCGATTTCTTTTTCGACAAAGAGATAAGCAGGGAGTCAGCTTTTTCAAAACTCATCCTGTATGGAACAACCGAATCTTCCACGGATTCCTGCGCATAGAGTGAAACAGATAAGCAAAAATATATACACAGAAAAAAAGTAGCGATACCCGAAATTTTCATTCTGTTTTTATTTAAAAAGATCCATTTGGGCATCATCTTCCGATTCTTCATCTTCAGCAGGATCATCTTCCGGATTTCCGGGCTCTCCGGCATTCTCTTCCGGAAAACGCACAGGCTCCAGCTCATTGATACGGCTTACCTCAAAAGTGGTTACACGTTTGCCCCTAGCCTTAAAACTTTTAACTCCGATATACGGTTCCACATCTATCACCTGCGGACTGCGATATTCATCATTTCCTCCGAATTCAACCTCAATAAGCGGATACGCCTGATCCGACAACAAATAAAGCGAACTCATTTCATTTTCTCCCAGGAAGTTCTGGCGCTTACCGCCCGGCTCCAACTGGAATCTTTTTACGTACGGGAACTGCTGATCGGCGTCATATAGCACGGCAGTCCACACCTTATTGCTATCAAAACGTTCAATAACAAGTATATTATCCTCGTAATGATTACTTAAATCGTAATTCGTCGTATAAAACTCCCCGTTACGAAGAATAACCAGAATCTGGTCGTCATTGTGAAATTCCCCCAGCGCATCTCCCCTGCCGTCATAATTCAGGCGAAGTACGTCGCGGTCAAACCAAACCTGACGGCCTCCGAGCGTAGATGTACCCTTCTGTTTCAGACTGATTTTATGAATATCGGCTTTCGTCAGTACATTACCCATCGAATTACGGCCTTTTATCATTATTTCACTGAAACTTTTCTCAAAAGTCGTTACTTTCTGGCGTAACTTAGGCTTAAGAACCACCTTGACTGTTTCAGCCTCACCGTTCGGATTGGCGCTGAAATACAGAATCGTTGAATTCGGCGTTCCCTGTGTCACATCATATTCTTTATCACGCGTCACACCCGTCACGGCAAACCGTTTGATAAAATTACGTCCCGTAGCGCCGTCACGATAAACAACGTTATAGATAGTCCGTTTATCATTCCGCTTGAAAACATTGACATAAAGAATATCTTTTCCGACAAATATTTTATCACTGACTTTGATGATCTTACAGATTCCGTTCTTATAAAATAGGATGATATCGTCGATCTCGGAACAGTTACAAATATACTCGTCCCGTTTTAATGCCATACCGATAAAGCCTTCTTCCCGGTTAATATATAGTTTCTCATTCGCTTCTATCACCTTGGTCGCTACGATGGTATCAAAATTACGGAGTTCCGTACGACGCGGATAAGCGGCGCCATACTTGTCTTTCAGCATGGCAAACCAGTCTATCGCATAATCGACGATATGAGCCAGATGGTTGTTTACTCTTTCTATTTCCGCTTTTATCCTGGCAATCAGCTCGTCGTTGCTGTCGATATTGAATTTCAGGATACGCCCCATCTTTATCTCCATCAGGCGCATAATATCATCACGCGTCACTTCACGTATAAAATCCGGCTTAAACGGCTCCAGACGGCTATCAACATGCTTCACCGCCAGATCCATGGACCCGGCCGTTTCAAATTCCTTGTCTTTATAGATGCGTTCTACAATAAAAATACGTTCCAGCGAGGCGAAAAACAATTGTTCTTCCTGTTCGAATTTATGTATTTCAAGTTCTTTCCGCAACAATTCAAGGGTCTGATCCGTCGAATAACGAAGCACATCGCCGACTGTCAGAAAACGCGGTTTGTTCTCTTCAACCACACAACAATTGGGCGAAATACTTATTTCACAATCCGTAAAAGCATATAGCGCGTCGATCGTTTTGTCGGAAGATACGCCCGGCGCCAGGTGCACGACGATCTCCGCATCACGCGCCGTGTTATCATCAATTTTTTTGATTTTTATCTTACCCTTATCATTCGCCTTCAGGATCGAATCAATCAGTGACGATGTATTGCGGCCGTAAGGTATTTCGGTAACGACAAGCGTTTTGTTATCCAGCTTGGTGATTTTCGCACGTACCTTCACCGAACCGCCACGTTCTCCGTCATTGTATTTGGAAACATCAATAGAACCTCCCGTCTGAAAATCGGGATATAAAACAAAGCAGGTAAGCGATTGAAGCATCTATTATTTCATTGTAGTTATGAGGAAGGATCTTTGAAGAGAGTCCGACAGCAATCCCTTCCGCTCCCTGTGCCAATAACATCGGAAATTTCACGGGTAATGATACCGGCTCCTTATTACGCCCGTCGTACGAAAGTTTCCAGGTGGTCGTCTTGGGATTAAATAAAACATCCAGCGCAAACTTCGACAACCGGGCCTCTATATAACGTGATGCGGCGGCGCCGTCACCGGTGAGGATATTTCCCCAGTTTCCCTGACAATCAATCAGCAGATCTTTCTGCCCCAACTGTACGAGTGCGTCTCCGATAGATGCATCCCCGTGAGGATGAAACTGCATCGTATGACCGACAATATTCGCCACCTTATTATACCGTCCGTCGTCCAACATCTTCATCGAATGAAGAATACGCCGCTGTACAGGTTTGAATCCGTCATTGATATGCGGTACTGCGCGTTCCAGAATAACATACGAAGCGTAGTCCAGAAACCAGCTCTGATACATACCCGAAAGCTGATGCACACCGTCTCCCATGCCGGGCACCTTATATCCGGAATGAGACAAATCCTCCGGTGCATCTTCCGTTACGGACATATCTTCGGAAACAGGATCCATATCCTGTTCTAATTCGTCAGATTGATTATCTTCATTTTTAGACATTTGAAAATATACGATAAAGATTGGTTCAATAAAAATCTGACAAATATACTAAAATTATCGGTTCCGAAAAAAAGCGGCCTTGTTAAATATACGGAAAACACCGCTTCAGAACGGGTATCCGATAGCAATATGAAAACCTACGCCATCCCAGAATCTGGGAGTATTAAAGTATTTCTTTTCACCTTTATAAACCGGTTCCCCACCTTCATTTATCCCTTGTACGTCCCGCGTATCATACGGAAAATGCAACGCATAACCAATGTCGAAGCGGAACACGAGCATATCCATATCGTAACGGAATCCGATCCCTGTTCCAAGGGCGATATCATTCAGCAAATGTTTCCATTGGAACGTTCCGCCGGGACGTGTCTCGTCTTTACGGATCAACCAGACATTACCGGCATCTACAAAAACGGCGATATCCAGATCGCCGACAAGACGCCCCCTGTATTCAATATTAGCTTCCAGCTTCCAATCTCCGTTCTGATCGATATACGCATAAGGATCATCGGGATCGGGCACATAACGACCCGGGCCGATACTTCGTATGGTGAAAGCACGGATACTATTCGCACCGCCTACATAAAAACGCTCATTATAGGGAGCAATCGTGGCATTACCATAACTATAAATAATTCCGCCGCCTATACGCATCGCCAACCGCTGATTACGGTCAATATATTGATTGTAACGCAATTCGGTAGTTGTTTTCAAAAACTGGGCATAAGGAATTTTCATGATTTTCTTTTCTTCATTAAATTTCCGGCCAAACGCCGCATAAACACCTGAAACGAGATTACCTGCTTCGGAAACGGTAAATCTCCACCAGGTCTTACTCCTCTCCTCACGCAACGAAGAATTATCCAGTGTGTAGGAATATCCTATGGAAGGAATGAACTGATCCTGCAAACTCTGATACAGATTCGGGTTATAATTAAGTATGGTATCGGTTTTATACAGCTTGTTAAATACCAATTTGAAAGGAGTGAATGAATGAATGCGTATCGGGTTAGGCACAAATTCATAGGAAAGGCTTCCTCCGATTGTCAATGTCCTGAAATATCTGGCCCTGTTCAACACACTGACATCCAGATCCAGATGAGTTGAAGCCGAAAAGTCATACGCACTGCTACCGATCCGGGGTAACACAAGACGCGGAAAAACAATGCTACCCCGGATTCCCGTCTGATAATTATTGAGAAGCCCTTCATGTTTTCCCGAAGTCCTTTTGGTATTCCATTCATAAGACCCGTAAACGGATGCCGTAAGCACTTCGCCACCACCGAACACGTTGCGGCGGGTCAGGTTCAACGAAGCGCCCGGGCCCATATAATCATTGTCATTCACCGTAGCCTTCACTTCGAACACCCCATTAAGCGGATAGTCATAAGAAGCGCTTATACGAACATTCATGACGTCGTTTGTGCGCAAAGTATCTTTAGGTACATACTGCATTTCCGTAAAGCGAAAAATATCCAGCCGGTTAATAGCCGTCCGCGTCTCATTCTGCTTCTGTAAAGAATACAAATCTCCCCGTTTGAATTTCAACTGGTCATATATAACAGACGGACGAATCCGTAATTTCCCTTCGTAACAGATCAGTAAATCCTTGTAATAGAGACTATCCGTAGGCCTCTCATTGTCGTAGCCATTCAGATAAACGGAAATATCCCCGATCTTCCATGGCCGCAAAACCGAACGGGGCGCATCCCGTTTCAAACCGGCCTTCAGGCTGACCTTATGTGGAGACAAAGTGGAGTCCGCCTGATACACAACATACTCCGGTCTGAAATAATAATATCCGTTATTACGCATAATAGATGCGTGTCTTTCCGCTTCCAGCTTATCCGTACTGAAAAGATCGCCCTTACGTATAAGCCGTTCTTCTTCATTCAACCGGAGTAATGTATCGCCCCGGTGTTGCATCCGTCTCCATTCGATCGAATCAACGATATAAGGTTCATTCAAAATAACTTCATAACGTACTTTTGCTTTTAGAGAATCTTTTTTATTCTCAATTATTTCATAGTCCGCCATACCGTTAAAATACCCGTTACTATGCAGAATATTCCGAACGATCTTCGAACGGATTTCCGGATTTACGGCAGACATCAATACGGGCCTGGCCCCAAGCAGATTCATCATCAAACGATTAAAAGGCCCGTTCTTATTCACATTCGCATTATAAACCCACAATCCGACCGGCAAAGGCATTCTGGCGGAAGAACTTCCGGGCAAAGCATTGTTGGGAGGATACGCAAAAGCGGCTTCAATCTTATCTAGCACCTCATCATCAACCTTTATACTGTCTTTATCTTTGATGTCAATACCGGCTATACCGGTATACAACACCCCTCCCGCAGGCAAATTCTTCGTAGTGGAACAGGAAGTGATAAACAGAATAAACACACCTGCGCAAAACCGCATACACAGGCTCAACCGTTTCCCAAAACCCGATTGTCCGTATAAACTAACTTTCAACAATTTATTCCTTCCTTCCGTCATATCATACCGGCTTAATTTTTTATTCCGCCGCTTCCTCCGAATCTTCACTAGAAAAATCCGTATTTCCAAAAGATCCCGGTTCCTCCGACTCCTCTTTGGGGACAATACCATCTTCTTTCCTGAAGATAAACAAATCCCTGAAACGTTTTACCTTTCTTCGCAAAATGAAACTTCCCCCGATTTTTCCGATTTCATCTTCGAACAAATTTTCATATTCTTTATTCCGGAACACTTTCACAGCGCGTGAACCATCCGTGTCCAGCATATACTCCAACGAAACGTCGTCCAGCATAAACTTATTCCTGCCGCCGGGATTCGTCAACGAATCCCTCGGGTTATTCGTTGAAAAACGCAGACCCAATGTCGCATTTAAACGATCATTCAGGAAACTTTTATAAAAACGCCCCAGATAATCGACACGGCGGCCCATTCCCGATGTTCCGTCATACATCTGGACATCAAACGAAAACGGCACATCGTCTCCGAACAAATTACCCAGGATATTACTTATTTCACGTTGCAACAGACTATTCAGGGCGACACCCACATCCAGATTATCATTCCCCGTACCCTGACTGGCAAGATAAACACCTGTCATAAGCAAACTCACCGCCTGTTTCCCCCGTTCCTCTTCTCCCATAGAGGTCAATTGATTTTGTATAGTCGCATTCGTAGGAGCCTCCAATGTAAACTGAAGCGAAACATCTTCCAGGTTATCCTTTAACTGAATGCCCGTATTAAAATCCACCATCTGCTTCTGGTCGCCGACAGCCGCAGTTGCACGCAAACGGGTAAACGCGGCGATATTCAGATACGGATTCATTACATCCCCGCTCCAATCCACATAACTTCCGTTCCGGATCGTAAAATCGGTTAACGGGATAACCGGAATCGAATAGCGTATTGTTCCGTCGGATAACGTATATCTTCCGTTCAAACTCATATCTCCCTGTACGGAATATTGTAAAGACAAATCGCCGCCGCCCCTCAACTCCACAAAATTCGATTGTTCTTCGTCCAGATCCACCCTTATCCGTGCCACAGGATCAATATTGATATACATAAGCACCTCTGTCCCGCTCGCCACAGCCGCATTACGTGCGCTTCTGGCAAAATTAAACGGCCGGCGCGTACGGCTGGGAAGCGTATCCGCAAAATAGGAAAACGTAACAAGGTCGCTGAAGCTATCCTGTACTTCCAACTGGGAGTCAAGCATGACATACGTAAGATTCGTATTACCCAGAATATGTAAATTACCACGCATACGCAATGCCTGCAACGGGCCGCTCAAAGTCGTATTCAGATTCAAAAACAACCGCCCGTAAGCAAGCGTTCCGGGAGTCCTTTTCGAATCCATCAATTGCAGATTCGTAGCCGATACTTTAAGATCGACAGTCGGACGACTTGTATTCGTCCCGTCAATTGTCCCGTCAATCACCAGCGGATTATCTTTCAATGCATAAACATTGTACTTATCCAGGCGGACTTTATTTTTCGTCACCTTTATAGGCTTACCGTCAAAACGCAAAGTAGTAGCGGCGGGAACCACATAAACCGAACCTTTTTCTATCTGCAACGCGCCATCCACTACCGGCTCCTTATCCGTACCCGCTATAGAGAAATTACCCAGCAAAGTTCCATCCAGACGGGCCATCTGCCCCGGAATCATTGCATTGACTATATTCAACGGTAATTTATCAATTGAGATCGCTCCGTTGATACTATTTTCCGTTCTCCCTTCCTTATACAAAACATAAAGGGAAGCTATTTCCGACATATCATGGAATGCATGCAAATCGACCTGATGCGTTCCGTCGTCCATCGGCATATAAGTCGCATTCAGTAACAACTCACCGATGCGACCGTCCTCATAATATAAATCATCTATATTACCGTCGGCAACAACCATAAACGAGTTTTCCATCGGCACATACCTCAGGGTTGCATTCAGCAAGCCCTTTAGTGAAGGAATGGCTGTAAACTCAGCCGAAATATCCTTCAGGTTAATCTGGCTCAATTCAACCATAATCTCCTTCATAGATTCGTCACTTTCATCGGAATGTATCCACAAAGACGCATCGGAATCGCCTTCCAGCCGCAAATCGGCCTCCATTTCTTTCAAACTTTTGAACCGGATATAATTACGATCATTAACCGTAAAAGGCATATAAGCAATCACCGGTTTTTCAGGATAGAAATGAAAATCAAACCCTTCGGATGCCTTCTCCATATTTATACCCAAATGCAACCCCTCCTCTCCGCGGCTATCAACATACGAAACAAAAATATCGCCACTCCCTTTACGAATGTATCCATGTGCATTTGCCCGGAACGCTTCCTGATTACGGAAACGGTTTTTTGCGACATTCGCTTCATATAGCAATCCCAACGTATCCTGCCATACATTCAGCCGGATCGTATCTATCTTAAGCGTATCCCTCACAAGTGACAGAAGTGTCCCGTCAACGTTCAAACCCTCTTCCGGTGAAATGGAGGCATTCAGGCTCAATGTTTCAAAAAACAGATTATACTCCTGCATAAAATTATAGATCGGATTGTCACGTTCGGCGTCTATCCGTATCGACATATCCGGAAACTCGGGACGCAACTCCTCCATATTAAAAGTAGAATCACGTTTCAGTTGTTTTCCCAGTTCCCCCGATAAATAAGAAAATTTATTAGCTAAGGAATTCAAATCAGAATTTCCCGTAAGCATAATACCCAGATCTCCCGCATGAAACGAGGCTTTTACCGTATCTTCGTCCGAACGGAAACCGAGTGTCAGCATTTTGGGCTGCATGGTTTGTTTCTCAAACATCAAAGACCAGTTCCCCAGCGTGACATCCAGCGAATGCGCTTTATTCAAATCGGATGCGACTTCCGAAAATAACTGAAACGATGTGGCCAACGGTGTTCCCGTCAACCCTAATCCGTATAAATCAAGCGTATCCATATCAACAATAAGTACCCCTTTCACATCCTTCTTTTGGATATCGCCATCAACGGAAATACGTCCCCTGATCAACGGATAAGCGCTATTTATTTCTGCCTGCACATGATGATCTTTCAGCTTTCCCGATAATGAAACATCCGAAACCGAAGCATTTCCATAACATATATCGCTTATCTTTCCCTCCAACTCAGCCCATGTAGAAGCATGGTAGAGATCCGTCCCCCTTCCCTTCGCACGTACAAACGCATTCAGACACCTAACGGAATCATCCGGCATGAAATGAACAAGCTCCAGACTGTCTACTTTCAGATAGGCTTCGTAACTGTTCCGGAATACATTGTAATTGCCTGATAAATGAACCTCCCCTTTACTTTCCCGGAAAATCATAGCTGTCGAATACAAACCTTTATTCATATTCAGCCGTCCGGTAAGACTCATATTTTCAGGAATACGGACACGGCTCTGCAACGACGACGGCAATATACCTGCCGCAAAATCCAAATCATCCGTGCGGATATCGTAATGAAAATTCCCCGTACGAAGTTGCTCATCAGTAACAGATTGTACCGATCCTGTTATATCCAGATGAAAAGCTCCGGGTAAAGAGGCTTCCAGTTTATTCAGTTTGATAGCGCCTATATTCCCATTGGCGCCTAATTTTAATCGGAGCGCCGTATCCGGATAATATCGCTGAAAATTTTCCGGCATATCCCCCGCCATCAACATAACATCTTTCTTACCTATAAAACCGGACAGATCCACCGACATCAAATCAGCCGGACTCACACTGTCAAGAGCCGTCCAGGGAACAAAAGCCTGCAACTGCAACATCGAACAGTCTGTCTGAACCGAAAATGCCGGCACGCTGATCTGCAAGCTGTCGGATACTAAGCGGGCGGTAAGAGACCGGATATCAATACCCGATCGTTCGACGGCAGCACCTTCCCTCAATATAGCGCGCATATAATTTCCCGCCCCATAATACAAAGAATCAAGGACTAAACGGACTCCGAAGAGAAATATGCGAAACATCAAATCCCGGAGCAGGTTCATTCAGATCTGTCCCGTAAAATATTCCGGACGCATTCAATCGCAGCTCCAATGCTTCATACGCCTCCCTGCCCAGGTCTACCACACCACCCGTTAATTCCGCATCATTAATTTTTAAATCGAGGTAAATCGAATCGCATGGCATCTGACAACGAAAAGCAATATCATTAAATTCCACTTTTCTCAAATCTATGCGCCAATTCATTTCGGAGGCCGAAGTATCCGCCATTGTCGTGTCACACATAAACAAATTTATATCAGCGTCCGACAATGTCACCTTATTCAGTAAAACATACTCTTCCGGCAAACCGACAGAGTCGGCTTTCAAAAAAACATCCCCGACATGCCCTTCGACAATAATTCCGTCAATCAGATTCGCGGTATTCAGGTCCAACGATTCCAGACGCACCCCGTCAACAGCAATATTCCCTTCCAGCAAAGACATAAAACTCACCTCTACCGTCAGTTTATCTAAGTAAAGCAACGTATCATTACCCGCAATATCCATCGCATAAACATTACATGCCGAAAGATTTAACGGAAAAGAAAGCCGGAGACGGTCAAATCCGATATGCATGCCAACCGTTCCGGAAACATAATCCGTTACCTTCTGAACCGCTACACGCTGAATGGGAGGTATATACAAAGCGACAAATACCAATATGATCAAAAATACCGGTACTAAAAATACGATTCCTATCCTCTTTAGCCAGATACGCATACACACATGCTATAATTGGAACAAAGATAATACAAAAGGCGTTAATTCAAAATGAATATTTTTTATTTTCGGGAAAGCATTTATCCCATGTCTGCACAGAAAAGCGGTAAAGACGGTAAAAGAACAATCCCAATCCGTCAAACAAAAGCGCATTCTTCACCAAAAAGACAAATAATAAGTTATTTAGCGTCAATTTTCCGATATTTATTTTGCATACATTTTCAAATTAAGTATTTTTGCGCAAATTTTACTGTAATAATCAGATGATAAACAATAAGGTAATAACAGTAGTCATGCCGGCTTATAATGCAGAGCAAACACTCAAAAAAACATACGATGAAATCCCGTTCGATATCGTCGATCATGTGATACTGGTGGACGACGCAAGCGCTGACAACACAACCGAACTGGCTCATCAAATCGGCATACAACATGTTATACGCCATGATAAAAACAAAGGTTATGGAGGCAATCAGAAAACCTGCTATAATAAAGCGTTAGAGATCGGCTCCGATATCGTAGTCATGTTACACCCTGATTACCAATACACCCCTCTGCTGATATCCTCCATTTGCCATATGATTGCGAATGAATTATATCCGGTTGTAATTGCATCCAGAATCCTGGGAAAAGGAGCGCTTCAGGGAGGCATGCCTCTCTACAAATACATAGCGAACCGTTTTCTGACATTTACGCAGAATTTTTTAATGGGACAGAAACTCAGCGAATACCATACCGGATACAGGGCATTCACAAAAGAAGTATTACAAGCTGTCGGCTACAACAATAATTCGGATGATTTCGTGTTTGATAACCAGATGCTGGCGCAGATTTTATATAAAGGTTACCGGATAGGAGAAGTCAGTTGTCCGACGAAATATTTCAGAGAGGCCTCTTCTATCAATTTAAGAAGAAGCATTACGTACGGACTTGGTGTTTTAGGAGTTTCCTTTGCATACAGATTGCAGAAGATGAAAGTATGTAAATTTAAGATATTCAAATTATAATCAAATGAAAAAAAATATACATAAAACAGAAAACATTGTGTCTGCAAAACAGGAAGATGTTAACCTGTTAGATAAGCTGGATTCTTTTTTTGAAAAATACGAAACATTTTTTCTCTGGATATCATTTATATCAGGAGCAATCATTAGCTTTTTAATGTTCGACTGCAAAGTAAGCCTCAGCGGAGATGATTGCGATTATATCATCAACGCCCAGAGATTTATACAACATTTTGCTTATCCCGGGGGGCGGGGGGCGCTATATCCGATCGTAATCTCGCCGTTTCTGATCGGCGGACTAAACCTGATTTTACTCAAATCCCTTTCCGCCGTCTTTATCCTCCTGTCTATATGGCTTATATATAAAGCGTTCCGGGGCAAGGTCCCGGCATCCGTATTAGTGCCGGGATTACTCGTTATAAACATTTGTCCCTATATATTCTTTTATGCCAGCCATACTTATAGCGAGCCTTTCTTTATGCTCACCCAATCCCTGTTCATCTATTTATTTTCCGGATATTTCTATAACGAAGAACAAACACGCTCCCTGTCATTAAAAACGGATTGGAAAAAATTCCTGTTTATCGGGCTCTGTTTTCTGGCAATGGGACTTACGCGAACCATCGGATATGCCGTAATGGGTGCGATTATAGTATACTTTTGTTTCCAAAAACAGTGGAAAAACCTGCTGTACTCGCTTGTCGCGTCCGTACTCGTCTTTATACTATTCAGCATGCTGAAAAACGTCGTATGGCCCGAATCCGGCGCCGCGTATAATATAAACAACTATTTAGCCAGAAATTTTTATAATCTGGAACAGGGAATGGAAGATTTTCCGGGATTTATTAACAGGCTGGTCGTAAACTCCCATATCTATTTATCCGGATTCTTCTACAAATTCATGGGATTCCGGTCTTCCTCCGACCTTCCGTTAGAAAGAATTCCGGCATTAACAATTTTCACATACATGCTGTTCCTTGTATGTATCATCGCACTATTTAAAAAAAACAGAACCTTGTTTTTCACAGGTTTATATGCCGGAATAATCCGGCACATAAACTAATCTTGTGCCTCCCTTAGAACGGTTACAGCTCCTGAGATGATGGTAATTCCATCAGGTGTTGGAACTTTTGCGTTATAGTAGTAGGTTCCCGATTTCACCGGTTTTCCGTTATAAGTACCATTCCAACCTCTGGATCCTCCGTAACGTTTGATAGGTAATCCCCAGCTATCGAATATCTCGATATCGAAATCCGGCAAGAATATCTTGTTAAGGATATAAACCTCATCATCCGGAATGATTACGTTAGGAATAGGAAGAAGTTTGATTTGGATGGTATCGGAATTCGTACATCCGAATTTATCCACAACCACACCAACAATCATATTGGTATCTTCTCCCGCAGAGAAGCTGGTCGTATAAAGCGGGTTCGTTCCTTTTTGCGGGTTATTGCCTCCCGGTTCATCTTCTCTCGGCGTCATTTCATAACCCCATCCGTCTTTAGCCACCAAGCGGTAGAAGTCGTATGATATGAAACGTTGAGGCGTAGCCCTAACATATACACCCTGATTGTAATAATACATGTCATCATACATATTAGGTGTAATGTGCAATTTAACTTGAGGCGCCTTTCTCACATTAACAATGACTTGTCCTTGTACTGTTTTGCCTTGGCCGCCATCATCCGTTACAGAAACATTATATATGGTTCGATTGGCATGAGGTATAAATCCGCTTGTTGAATCTTCTGTTACTAAAGCCGTAGTTGAAGAAATCTCTTGCAGATAATAGCCGTCTTTATCATAAGCGCTCGAAGGTTCGGAGCTTGTCCACTTATAAACCAACGGATCGTCGCCACCTATGGTGTGAGGTGTGAAGTAAATGACATCCTTGCTGCAAATCCAAATTTCACCGTTTACATCCGTAAACACAGTATCCAGCACCACATCATTTCCTTTTCCCGGACGAACAAAGACACTGATCGCATAAATAGAATCCAGCACAAACAAGCCTTTAACTCTGATAATTACCGTATCAACACCAACACAGCCATTGGTATCTGACACCTCTGCTAAAATGCGTTGAGTAACATCTGATGCCGTATACACACTGGTTTCCGTTCTCCTATTATTCGGGCTGATAAGCGGATAATCGTAAGGATGATCGACAGGTGTCCACTTATACGGACTGCTGTT
>QMCD01001650.1_pt1 | contig 13279 bp, 13 predicted proteins | sample 1821841 | NCBI WGS metagenome assembly QMCD01 (sample SAMN01991225, study PRJNA193472) | Termite gut metagenome, whole genome shotgun sequencing project. | isolation source: worker | host: Macrotermes natalensis | reverse complement strand
AGGCTCTGCCTCTGTACCCAGTGTTAAAATTTAATGAAAGGAAAATTTGCGGTGATTTCTTGAAATTTACTCTTGACAAGAGGTCACTTCATAACAGGAGAAGTACATGCTTACAGTAAAAAATATTACAGACAAAAGCTTGAATTTGGATATTCAAGGACAAAGATGCGGGGATGACTATTCTATTACTGTATATTCGGAAAGCCGTGGTGGTATCAGAAGGTGCGATACTATTAACCATATCCCTTTTGCGTAAATATAATATATTTACGTTTACTAACACAAGATGTAGCGCGATATAGCGCAGGGAGAATTTTCTCCCTGCGCTATAATTTGTTCAATCCTACAGACTGCTGTAATTACGTTCCAAAACGTCATCTCCATCGTTATTTTTCGACAATCAACCCATCCCGATAAGCCTGTAACAAATCTTCCAGATTGCGGATATTCTCTTGCAATTCTTTACCACTGTATGTATCGGCGACCAGGATCCGGTTCTGGCTGGTTTCGATGATCATGGAATCGGAGAGGATGTCAGATTCATATTTTACCGCAGCTTCCATAGATACAAACGGCTCATGAGCAACCAGCCGCATCCCATGGGAATTGGACACTAAGGTATAACCGGCGATGCCGGTCTTGTCCTGATAAGCCTTGGCAAAGCCGCCGTCGATAACCAGTAGTTTTCCGCCGCATTTTATCGGAGTATCGCCTTTTTTAAGCGCTACCGGAACATGACCGTTAATAATATGTGAGCGTTCCGGATCAAGACCAAACTCCATAAGAATCTGGTTGATGACGGATTCCTGCTCCAAGAATGAATAATAGCTATTTTTCTTTTCCGTATGACTGCTCTTGTCGGCAATAAAATAGCGTTCAAAGGTAGTCATCTTATCTTTTCCAAATACCGGCGAATTGGGTCCGTTCCCGATATACCAGATGATATCCTGGCCTTTTTGACATTCTGGCGAATTGACTTTGGAATAATAGCCTTTGCGGGCATAAAGATCCAGGATGTCATATAAGGCGCGGCCACTGTACTCCCGTCCTAAGATCTGCACCTTCTTAAAGCGGCCTTCCTCATCCAGTGGCATGCAGCCGTGATACAGCAGATTGGAGTTATAGATTTTATAAAGGCCGCCGTTGGAATACAGGAAACGGACATGGCTTTGCAGTTTCTCACATTTGATAAACGCCTGACGCAGCCGCTCCATCACTTGTTCTTCCTCTTCCGTAAGACGGTAAGGATCCATCGGATCAACCGTAGGAAAGTCAACATCCTTCATGGCATAAATCTGTCCGTCGACAGTAACCATGCGGCGTTCATAATCGATTTTGTCAAGCAGCAGGCGTTCTTCCAAGTCAAATTCCGGACAGCGGCGAATCAGCTGGCCCTCGAGCTTGAACTGCAGCAAAGTGATTGCCTTGTGCATCTTCATGTCTAAATCAAGATCTTTGGTGTTATAGTCATTCTGATAACGGATGGAAAAAGCACTGCAGTCCGTATGCCGGTACGTTTTCAAAGCAAAAGTTGCCAACGGGATCAGGTTAATGCCGTAACCTTCCTCTAACGTATTAAGATTACCGTATTGCGCCGATATCCGCAGAACCGCGGCGATGCAGGCCGGATGGCCGCAGGCGGCGCCCATCCACACAATGTCGTGATTGCCCCATTGGATATCAACCGCATGGTAGCGCAACAGGGTGTCGATAATAGCCGGGGCACCCGGGCCCCGGTCATAAATATCCCCGACAATATGCAGCTTATCTACCACCAGGCGTTTCACCAAATTACACAGGGCGATAATAAATTCCTGGGCCCGGTCAATCCGGATGATCGTATGGATAATGGCATTATAATAGCCTTCTTTATCCTGCACTTCGGCTTTTTCCGTAATCAGCTCTTCGATGATATAAGCGAAATCAGCAGGTAAGGCCTTTCGAACCTTAGAGCGGGTATATTTGGAGGCCACCCGTTTGATAACCTGAACCAGCCGGTGCAGCGTAATCTTATACCAGTCTTCGATATGTTCCTCTTCCATAAGAACAATATCCAGTTTTTCTCGGGGATAATAAATCAAGGTGGCCAGGCTTTTTTTGTCATTTTGGGTTAAGGTATTGTCAAACTCTTCGTCAATCTTACGTCGAACGGAACCGGAACCATTTTTCAGGACATGGTTAAACTGTTCAAACTCACCGTGAATATCGCTGATAAAATGCTCGGTTCCTTTGGGCAGGTTGAGAATCGACTGCAGGTTGATAATCTCTGTGGCAGCCGATGCTATATTGGGATAGACCCGTGCCAAGGTTTTCAGATACTTTAAGTCTGTTTCTTGCATAATTCTCCTCACATGAATTTAGAAGCTAAACTTATTTAGCTTCTAAATTTTGAATATTATTTTATTTTCCTTAACCTTTAAACTTGTTCATCATAATTATCATTAGCAAATCCTTTTATTTCGCTTCATTCAGGTCTGGAATCGCCTCTGTCGAAACATACTGCTTCCCGCTCCAGGCCTTTCCGGCACTGCCGAAAATCTCCATGTAATGCTTTGCCGTCTCCTTATATCCCAGTTCCAGCATCGGGAACAAGGCATAGATATTATTCCCTTCCATCCCGACATCGATGGTTTTTTTATAAGCACCCTGGAATAAGTCGTTAGCAATATTTACTTTACTGATGCCTTTCCGGCAGGCGAGGGCAAGGTTATCATCACCGGTTCCCGATCCGCCGTGAAGCACCAGCGGCACGGAAACTTTCTGGGCCAGCTCCTCTAAAAGATCAAAGCGCAGCTGCGGCTGACCTTTATAGACACCGTGTGCGGTACCGATGGCAACCGCCAGGCAGTCCACTCCCGTTTCCTCCACATATCTGACGGCTTCTTCCGGTACTGTCAGGGCTGAGATGCCGTCCACCTGATAATTCTCACCTACGCCGACATGTCCCAGTTCGGCCTCGACACCGATGCCGGCAGCATGGGCTATCTTCACCAGTTCCTTGACCTGTGCTACATTTTCTTCATAAGGCAGCTTAGAACGGTCGACCATAATGGTATTAAATCCGGACCGGATTCCTTTTATGGCTTCCTCGAAGGTGGCACTGTGATCCAGGATCAGGGCCGCGGGTACCCAGGTCCGGGTAACCAGGTCATTTAAGATACGGCCAAAATAATCCATATCGGGATTATGCCCATAGCCACAGAGCATAATAAGCGGCGATCCGGTTTCTTCCGCAGCGGCCACACAAGCCCGTGCCGACAGTTCATTCACGGCGGCCACGGCCGGTACTCCATAACTTCCTGCTTTTGCTTTTTGTAATATCTCGCTCATTGGTACTAACATTTTTTCTCTCCTTATTATATACATGACATCCTGTTTGGTCAAGCAAACAAATAATTTGTCCACAAACGCTAAAAACATGTGATTTGGCTACTAAACCAGCCATCAAGCTTCTGTTCTACCTCTGCTGCCGTAGATAGTTGTAAAATCTGCTCCGCCAGCTTTTTACATGCTCCAATTTCCAGTTTCCCCATTAATTCCTTGATTTCCGGTATGGCTGAGGCCGCCATACTATATTCATCCAGTCCCAGTCCTAACAGCAGGGGGAGCATCTTTGGATCTCCCGCCGCCTCGCCGCACATACCGCAGGAAATGCCCTTTTTATGTGCCGCTGTGATGGTCATCTGGATCAGGCGGATTACCCCGGGATGGAACCAGGTGCAAAGATCGGTGATCTCCTTATTGCCTCTGTCTGCTGCCAGCGCATACTGCGTCAAGTCGTTGGTACCGATGGAAAAAAAGTCGCATTCGGCAGCAAACTGTTCCGCGCATACGGCTACCGCCGGGATTTCCACCATGATTCCTATGGGCAGTTTTTCGATATAGGGTATCTGACGTTCGTCCAATTGTTTCCGGCAGATGTCCAGCTGCTCTTTGGCCCACCGCAATTCCTCCAAGGAAGAAATCATCGGAAACATGATCTTCATATTCCCGTAAACGGATGCCCTGAGTAAAGCCCGCAGCTGGGTGTGGAACACGGCTGTTTCCCTGCGGCAAAGCCGGATGGCACGAACCCCTAGAAAAGGGTTTTCCTCCTTACTTCCCTGTAGTCTTGCTACTTCCTTGTCACCGCCGATATCCAGCGTCCGTACTATTACTGGTTTCTCTCCCATGAACTCCAATACCTGTTTGTAAGCAAGGTACTGTTTCTCCTCGTCCGGCAGGATGTCTGATGCCAGATACAAAAATTCCGAGCGGAAGAGGCCGATCCCGGTGCCGCCCCGTAGCAGCACTTTATCGGCATCCGCAGGCGACCCGATATTGCCCCATAGTTCTTGGGCGACGCCGTCCCGTGTGACCGCCTTTTTTCCGGCCAGGGCATTTCTTCTGTCATTTTCTTCCTGCTGCCTTGATATCCTGGCCTGCAAGTCGGCTATTTCTGTCTCGTTTAAATGCGTAAAAACCTCACCTGTGGCACCGTCAAATCCAATATATTGACCGGTCTGGATCTCTCCCAACAACCCTTTAATCCCAACAATAGCCGGAATATCAAGAGTTTTCGCCAGAATCGCTGTGTGAGAAGAAGCACCGCCCATTTCCATCAGCATGCCGACCACTTTCTCTGTATCCATAGCGGCTGTCGTTGACGGGGTGATGTCCTTTCCGGCGATGATCGTCGGTTCCGGCAGACAGCTGATATCTTCCTTCTCAATCTTTAGGATCCTCCGGATCAGGTTTTCCTTGATGTCCTTGATATCCAGAGCCCGCTGCGAGAAATAAGTGTTTTCCATGCCTTCAAACTGCCTGATCAGTCCGTTCATCACCTGTTCCACTGCCGCCGCCGCACCTGCGCCGCCGTCAATGGTGCTTTGGATCGGTTCAAGAAGCCCCTTATCTTCCAGAAGGGAACAGTGTACATCTAGTATTTCTGCGGCGGCCTCGGCTAAATTGCTGGCCCTGTCACGTAATTCTATCGTCTTTTTTAAGACATCGGCCCGGGCCGCCCAAAATATTTCCGTTTCCTCCTCTGGACAGCCGATTTCGGAAGGAAATATGAGCGCTTCTTCATCCAAAACCAAAACCTTTGCATAACATAACCCTTTAGATACTCCGTGACCCTGCATACTGTCCCCCATTCTGCTCCATCTCTTAATTTATTATGATACATCGTGCCGATCCTATTGTTCCGATCGAAGCGTATCGGATCAAGTCATGTCGATCAGATCGTGTCGATCAGATCGTGTCGATCTTATTCATTCATACCGCTTTCGATCAGTTTCGTGATTCCTTCGCAGGCGGCTGCTTCATCCGGGCCGTTACACAGTATTTCGATTTCCATACCGCAGTTAACTCCGGCCGCCAGTATCCCCAGCAGCGATTTCGCATCAAAAATATTTCCGTCGACAGCGATTTCAACCGTTGACTGGTAACGCTGTGCTTCTTTAATCAGCATATTTGCCGGTCTTGCATGGAGGCCGGTCTTGGCGACAACGGTAACTTTCTTTTTTGTCATTGACCTATCCTCCTATTAAAATTTTACGATAATCCGGAATGTGTCAGGGCGAACGGCTGCCTCAAAAGCCTGCTGGGCGTCTTCATAGGAAAAGACGCCGGAAACCAGCTTTTCCGGATTCACGATGTTTTTAGCCAGCATGTTGACCGCACGACGGAAAGAACGGACGCTGGGACTGACAGCTCCGGTTACCACGGTTTCCGAATTATGGAGCCAGTTAGGGCTGATCTCAAAGGGGACATCGGGATGCTGGGAACTGTACATGATACAGCGGCCCATCGGAGCCGTCATCCCTACCGCCTGTTTCGCTACGGCAGCAATCGGCGTCGTATTGAAAACTGCCTCGGCACCATAGCCGCCCGTCAGGGTCTTTACATAGGCTACCGGATCCTGTTCCCGGGGATCAAAAGTAATGTCACAGCCAAGTTCTTCTGCCAGTACCCTTCTTGCCGCATCCGGCTCGCTGAGGATCACCCTTGCGCCGCTTAATTTGGCACTGATAATATGCAGCATTCCCATGATGCCGCCGCCGATGACTACGACATCATCACCCAGTTCGATCCGGCCTTTCTCAATACTGTTTAACACGCAGGCTAGCGGCTCGGCAAATACAGCCTTCTCCACGGGCAGCTCTTCCGGATAGGGGTATGCCTGAGATGCATCGATATTCAGATATTCTCCCATCCCACCCGTACCGGGTACTTCCATGTCGGAATTGTCCAGATTATTCAGTTCCTCACAAAGATTTTCCTCGCCTCTGCGGCAAAAATAGCATTTTCCGCAGGTACGGATCAAGCGGGCGACAATTTTGCTGCCAACGGGGAATTCCTTCTCATTGACATTTTCGCCCAACGCGGCCACTTCTCCGGCAATCTCATGTCCGCCCACAAAAGGCAGGGGCATCTTCGATTCCCGGGAAAAGGTGCGCTGCTCCCAGGTACAGATCGCGCAGCCATTTATTTTCATCAGAATCTGCCCCGCTCGGGGTGACGGTCTTCTTACCTCCCTAACTTCCACTTTCCGATCATCTACGATAACTACCGTTTTCATTTTCTCATCCATTGCCTGACTCCTTATCTTATAATTATTGTTAAAGGCGTTTTTCAGCCTTTTTATATACTCCCATAATAAAATAGCCGGTATAGTTCTTCCAGTTCGCCCGGACCTGGTTCGGCCGGAGAGAATAAAATATTGGCATCTTGCCGGGCTAGTTCCACATAAGCCGGAATCCGCTCCAGATACTCTTTTTCCGGAATCCCGGCATCCTGCAAGCTTGCCGGCATATCGATCTGCCGATATACTTCCCGGATCTTATCCACCAGTTGATATTGTTTTTCTTCAAAAGAACCAGTAATCCCCAGCTGTTCCGCTACTTCCGCATAAAATGGCTGCGGAATCAGATATTCCATCGTATAGGGAAGCAAGAGACCGGTCATAAGCCCGTGAGGCTTGCCGAAATCTCCGCCGGCTTGATCCATGCCGTGAGCCATTCCCGTTATAGAGTTATTGATGCCGGCACCAGCCATAGTCGCGGCTATATGTACCTTTTCCCTCGCATCCTGATCTCCCTTCACGGATTTCGGCAGTTCTTTTATCACGGTCACCGCTGCCTGCACGCACTGCATCCGAACCATTTCCGAAGCCAGCTGACTTACTCCCGCTTCCATTGCATGAGCTAAGGCATCCGTACCGGAGAAAATCAGATTGCCATGAGGCAGGCTTTTCAGCAGATCAAAATCCATAATAGCGGTGTTGGGGATGATCTCATCCGACAGGATCATTTTCTTTCTCTTTTCATCATCCTTGATCACCGCACATCCGGTAGTTTCCGATCCTGTCCCGCTGGTAGTCGGGACCACCACCAGTTCGGCCCGGCCCGGAAAAGGCTCTATCTCATAAGCTTTCGTTGCCCGCTCCCAGTCATATTCCGGCAATTCATAAAACAGCCACAGCGCTTTGGCCGTATCCATTACCGAACCGCCGCCGATCGCTACGATGACGTTCGGAGCGTACTCGCGGATAGCTTGTATCGGTTCCTCTAGCATATACATATGCGGTTCCGCCGGTATATTGCAGATGACTTTACAGTCCGCACCCTTAAGAATCCCTTCAAACAGCAGTTCATTCAATCCTAACGCTTGCATAATATTTTCATCTACCACCAATGCCAGTCTTTTCCCCTTATATTCCGCCAGTTTTTCAATGCTTCCCCTTCCCAGTGCATAAGACGTCGTCTTAAATGTCGTATACTTCATTCTAAAACTCCTTTTCTTTGCTTGCATAAACTTGGAAGAATGGCTCCGAAGAGCCATTCTCCGAGGCAACAACTTACTTATTACCCTAAAATCCCTGTCAGTCCGCCGATGGCACCGACGGCCACGATAATCAGCAATACCTTTACTGACGACAGTCCCTTTTTCAGCAACTGATAACAGCCTAAAGTCAACAGCAGCGGCAGTAATTTCGGTACAATCGTATCAAAAAGCTGTTCCTGCACATTAAAGACACTTTCCGCCGTCTGCTGGATCTGGATGCCGCAGCTCATGGAAACATAATTGGCTACCAGTGCTCCCAGCACCATACATCCGACAATATTGGCTCCGGCAATTATCTTATTGACAATGCCATTTTCCAAGATACTTAAGATTGCATCACTGCCTTTTTTGTAACCCAGCATAAACAAGCTGTAGGATATCCCGAATACGACTGCAACCATGATCAGTGAATAGACAATCGGCCATACGACACTGCCGTTACTGGACATATCAATGGCAAAGGCCAGCAGCAGAGGAACAATCACGCCCTGGATCACGCTGTCGCCGATACCTGATATCGGTCCCATCAATCCGGTTTTGACCGATGTGATGGCATCTCCTTCAATATTGCCGCCGGCGGCTTTCTGTTCTTCCATAGCTACGGTCAGGCCGGCGATGGAGGAACCCAGGCACGGTTCACAGTTAAAAAAGCCCGAATGACGCTTAAGCATTTCTTTTTGTTTTTCCACGTCATCTTTATATAATTTCTTGGCTATCGGTACCATGGAATGCAGAAAGCCGATTCCCATCATCCGCTCGTAGTTATAGTTAGCCTGATTATTAAACAGCCAGATCAGCCAGGAACGTCTTACTTCTTTTTTTGATAAGCGATTCTCAGACATTTACTTCTCCTCCTTTTGCATTTTTAAGCTGGGTATAGATTATTGCACAGCACAGTGCCAAGAAACCGACGGCTATCATGCTAAGGCCAAAATAAACTGCCAGAAGGAAACCGATGAAGAAAAATATTCTTGCCTCTCCCTTGAAGATATACAGCAAGGTCAGACCGATACCAAGGGCGGGCATCATTCCGCCGATTATGATCAGAATCCCGAGAACCGTACCGCCCAGCGCATTGATGGCGCCTTCGATATGGCTGGCACCCAGATAAGCGGCCAGGAAGCAGGGAACTGCTGTCAGGACAAAAAGCATTAGCTGCGGCAGAAGTACGTCCGCGATCCAAACCTTATGCCCTTCACCACGCTCCACATATCGATCGGCGAGATGAGCAAAGATGGAATCAAGTGTCAGTCTGCCGAACCATAACAAAGTACCAATCAAGCCGATCGGAACCGCAATCGCCAAAGCGGCTTCCGTATCCAGCCCACCGGTAATCGCCATTGCCGCGCCCAAAATACCGGCCAGACACATGTCTCCCGGCAAAGCACCACCGGCGGAAATAAAGCCGATATACATCAGATTGATAGTAGCTCCCACCATAACCCCGGTAACCGGGTCTCCCAAAATCACGCCGGTCAGAAAGCCGCCGATTAATGGACGGTAAATAGTATAATAACCAACCGGGCCTGCTACGATAGAACTATTTCCTAAATAATACAAAATTCCTAAAAGTAAAGCCTGAAATACACTCATATCTCCTTCTCCTTTTTAGATTAATTTTTATTCATGTTTCAAGCATCTTACGGACGTCAGCAGGGCTTTCTGTAGGAACCAGCTGGAAGACGATCTCGAGCCCGTTGTCAATCATCCGCTTCATAGATTCCGTTTCTTCCTTACTTGCCGAAACATTTCTGTTGAACTTCTTTCTCCCGGCCAAGGCACCCATCCCTCCCAGGACTATTTTTTTCAGTTTGACACCTCCTTCGATCAGTTTTTCAAAAACCTGGGGCGTTTTGACCAGGATTATTACTTTTTCTCCGCTTTCCTCCTCACCTTTCAGGATCTCCGTCGCTGCTTCCAGCCCATAGACCTCTACCACAACATCCGGCGGCGCCGCCGCTTTAAAGATTTTTTGCATGAAAAGGTCTTTTACCAATCCGTCATCTACAATGATAATTCGGTTTCCTCCGGTCTGTTTGACCCATGAGGTGACTACCTGGCCATGGATCAGCCGGTCGTCGATCCTGCTCAGTACAATGTTTTTCATCCCATCTCCTCCATCATCTTATTTACGTCAACTATGGTTTTCAAGCCGGTAGTGAAGATCATGTGCTTCAGTTCTGCCATGGTCTGGAAGTCTCTGGTACCCATGATTTCCAGAAAAATCGGCAGGTTCACGCCGGCAACGTGGGTAAAGTCATACTGCTGCATCAGTCTTGCCGTCGCATTGAAGGGACTGCCCGATTTCATGTCGGTAAGGATCAAGATCTCGGCCTCGGGCTTCTCCGCTTTGATTTCATTGATCTTGTTTTCAATCCGCTCCCGTAGCTCGTCCACATTTTCTCCTAGGGTAAATCCGAAGGAATAGACCCCTTCCTGCTCCCCCATAATCAGTTCACTGCTCTCAACCAGTGCCTGCGCATAACTGCCATGTGATACTACAATTACTTCAATCATTGTCGCTCCCTCCGTTATCGTTAATACCCATCTTGACCGTTAATACCCTTCTTGATCATTAACACCCTTCTTGCTTCCTAATAATTCCATCATCTGCGCGGCATCCCGGATGAGCATCATCTGTGCGGCAAGGCTTTTATCCGCCAGCTTTCCACAGATCATTTTTAATGCTTCGATATATTTTCCCCCTTGTTCGGTTTCCGGATTCGGAACCGCAAATAAAACGATCAGCTTGACCTGTTTGGCCTCGGGCGGGATGGCTTGCTGCCATGTGTCCCATTTTATCGTCTTTTTTGTTCTGGCAATGGCAACTGTCATGGTAAGCACCTGTTCCGATATACCATGAGGGATGGCTATCTGATTACCAACGCCGGTAAATCCCAGATGTTCCCGCTCCCAGATATCCTGTAAAAACAAGGCCGGGTTTTTTACTTTTCCGCTACGGTGCAACAGGTCTGCCAGCTGATGCAGTACGTCTTCCTTCGTATCTGCTTCCATGTCAAGAATAATATTTTCTGTCCCGATTACCTGTTCCGGCTGCATGGTCTCCCCCCACTTACCTTATTTCTCTCCATAATATAACTTCGTATCGCCTTAATATCCTGCTCCAGCAACAGGGAAGAAACGATCACGCTGGGGACATCCTCCCGCTCTACCGGTACTGTTGCAATCAAAAAATCCACCTCCTTGAGATCCATTTCCCGTATCATCCTGGTAGAGACTACGTCCAGTATTTCCAGAAAAGCAAATTCATTTTTCAGTTTTGCTGCCAATAACTGTGAAGTTCCATAACCGCTGTGACAGACGACCACCACCCTTTTATGCATGGCCATTTTTTCCAACATCGTCTGAAAATAGATGGCAATACTGACAATCTCGTCCATGTTGATCGGCGGCAACCGGTATTCTGTCACCAACTCCTTCACATATTTTTCACAGGCTTTGATCATCTCCGGATAATGCCTGCTGACCTCCTCTTTTAAAGGATTTTCAATCTGGATATTGTATTGCATCCGTTTCAGCATCGGCCTGATATGAAGAATTAGCCCCTGCATCATGTCATTATCTTTTCCAAAATCCATCCCCAATTCCGCTGATAACCTTTGACTCAGCTCCTTGGCAAAAACAGAGCCGACATCTATGTGGTCGGGCGGCCGCTCTTGTTCGGCCGTATGCTGCTTGAAATCAGAAGAAATTAAATATTGATAAATATAACGGGTCTCCCCTTCCCCGATCTGGATCTGGTAGTGTTCATTGATCCGCTCGGCTATTTTTCCTGCATGTCGGTAATGCTCCTGAACGGCGAAATCATCCGGCTGACTAGATCCACTGTTATCAATATGGATATTTTCCCGCACCCGCTTGATACTGATCAGGATATGGGTCAATAGATTGATATAATACACATCACTGATATCCAGTTCCCTTTTTCCGGTAAAATTTTCTTCGGCATGATTGGCTATGCCGCTTGTATAAAGAAGGTTTTCCACAAAATCAATGTCCTCGGCGGAAAACAGCTCCAACAACCCTTTCCGGGTATTTTCACGGATGGCAAGTCCGGCTATGGCCTTACGGATATCGGCCTCTGATCCGGCAATATAGGTTCCCCTTTTGGTTTTTTTCAGTTCCAGATGGTATTTTTTCAGCCGGTTTTCCACATATTTCATATCATTGACAATACTTGTCCGGCCTACATAATACCTCTCAGATAGTTTTTGCAATGAAGTCATCGCTTTGGTGTTAAGAAGCATTTCCTTTAAAATCGCTTCCCGCCTTGGCGTTGAGGCTTCCGTCTCTTCCTCTGTAACGAAACCTCCGATATCATGCAACAGCCGGTTTTTTACATCATTTGCCACAGTGAACAATATCCCTTTGCCACGGCCGGCTTTGATTTCCATTACCCGAGAATATTGTTTAGAATATTGATTCAAAAAATATCGGACTTGCTTTAAATCTGCCTGAAGTGTCTTGGATGATACGTTCAATTTTTGTGCAAAATAAGCAATAGGCCGATATTGATCTTCCTCCAACAATAGACGTATCAGTTCTTTCTCTCTCTTATTCACATAATCCATGCGTCGGTATTACTACTTTCATGTATTTGTATACTGTTTATTTTTATATTTTCACTCAAATTTATGCTTATTTTTATCAAAAATTATTTATTTTTTATAATAATTTAATTATATCAGGTTCGTTTTAGTCAGAAATACCAAACCACTTCCCTATAGTTAAGGAAGTCATAGTGCATAATGAATATGGAACCAGTTTTAAATAAGCAGAAACCTGACAGGAAAAAGATAATATCCTTTCTCCTATCAGGCTCCGACTTAATGTTAGCCTTATTTATAATATCCCCAGCCCTGCACTGGCATAACCTGAAATAGAAGTAATCGGTGATAGGCCTGTTGCTGTTGCTGTAAATACTACCAGAACCCGAGTATTTATGGCCAAAGATATTGCCAGACCGGTAGAAGTTCCTATACTGCTTGTTCCGACGGCAAGATTTCCGGTATAATTTGGCGTGAGATTCACTGTTGCCACAATTGAAAACACATTGCCTCCTGGCGGCGCAGTGAAAACACTTGCCTGAACGCTGATTATGGAACTGATTAAACTCAGCGATATTGATGTGGAAAAGAATGCACTTATAGAATTTAAAATACCATCTCTTGGCATAGTGTAGGCAAAGTTGACTAAAGCTGTTCCAGTGGAAGTAATATCGATGGCGTTTCCTACAATGGCAATTCCGGGTGCGGAAGTGCCGAAACCTATAAATCCGTTAGTACCTACTAGACCACCTGCTATTGTTGTTAAGTTTACCGGACTCCCTGATGCCAGTGGGATAATAGCACTTCCGCTGGCCGGACCGGTCGGGCCGGTGTCGCCCATCGCTCCGACGGGACCAGTATCGCCTGTTGCTCCGACGGGGCCG
>QMCD01001649.1_pt1 | contig 13281 bp, 14 predicted proteins | sample 1821841 | NCBI WGS metagenome assembly QMCD01 (sample SAMN01991225, study PRJNA193472) | Termite gut metagenome, whole genome shotgun sequencing project. | isolation source: worker | host: Macrotermes natalensis | reverse complement strand
ACTTAATTAGATACAAATAATTTCTCGAAACTAAAGCACTCATAAATTTAAGCGTTAACTCCTTCTTCTGTTTTTTCAACAACTTTCCGTTCCGGGAAGTTCACTTCGAGAATCGCTCCGGTTGGGCATTCCGACACACACTTGCGACAGAGTTTGCATTTTCCGAAATCAATATATGCCAAATTATTTTGTATGGTGATCGCCTCAAAAGCGCACACTTTCTGACATTTCCCGCAACCGATACACGCCACTGCACAACGTTTTTTCGCCATCGCACCTTTTTCTTTGTTGACACAGGACACAAACACACGACGGTCTTTCTTGCCTTTGTCGCGCAACTCGATCACACCACGCGGACATGCTTTCACACACGCACCACAAGCCACGCAGGTGTCGGCATTCACTACGGGCAAGCCTGTTTCCTCATCCATCTGCAAGGCATCGAACTGACACGAACGAACACAACTGCCCAAGCCCACGCAAGCGTTAGGGCATCCGCTCTCGCCTGCATACAGGTTTGATGAAAAGCGACAGTCGCTCAACCCTTCAAAATTCACAGTTCTTGGCGCATTGACCTTACTCCCCGAGCAACGTACAACCGCAATTTTAGGTTCTTCAATCACTGCCTCAACTCCCAAAACAGGGGCGATGCTCTGCATACAATCCGCACCACCAACAGGACAAAGCAAACCGTCTAAACTGCCTTGTTTCACGATGGATTCGGCGAAATTTCGACAACCTGCGAAACCACAACCGCCACAATTCGCACCGGGCAACAACTCGCAAATGGCATCAATACGAGGGTCTTCTTCAACGTGAAATTTCTTGGCGACAACGTACAAAACTACGGCTGCAACCACCGCTAAAGCGGCAAGCGTGATGAAAGATAGCAAAACAATGTTCTCCATAAAGAATGTATTTTTTTCGCAAAGATACAAAAAAAAGTTGAAAATTGAAAGATGAAAATTAAAAAACGGTAAAATAGAATGGATTAACTATGGTTTTGTAAGTAATCATTTGTGCGATCCAACAATGGTAGCCAATGCAACCAACAACCAACAACAATCAATACCCAACCCCAATCAAAAACAAACCTTTCCCCGGAACGGAAAGTCCTGCATCATTGCGATTCTTCCCTTCGATAATCTTGCGGAAATAGTCTAACGAAATCTTGTGTTGACCAACTTCAAGCATCGTTCCAACAATCGCACGAACCATATTCCGCAAAAAACGATTGGCTTGAATCGTAAACGTTAGGGTTTTTTGCTCGCGTTTCCAAATCGCTTTATGAACCGTGCAGATGTTTGTTTTTGTTTGGTTGTGTGCTTTCGCAAAACAGGAAAAATCAGTGTATTCCATCAAGATCTTACAAGCATCGTTCATCGCATTCACATCCAAATCTCCGTGCACCATATAGGAAAAATCAAATAAAAACGGATTTTTCTCCTGTGTAATCACGTATTGATACGTTCGAGAAACCGCAGAAAACCGTGCATGCATCCGGTTTGTAACAGCATAGATGCGATAAATAACAATGGCGTTTCGCAAATACGAATTCAGTTTGTTTACCAAATCCGTGCATTCCTCTTCTGTTAAGGGTTTCGAACTGTCGAAATGTGCAACAAACAGTCGCGCGTGCACGCCGGTATCTGTGCGCCCTGCGCCTATCAATGTGATCGGTTCACGAAGGATGCGAGAAAACGCCTCTTGCAACGTGCCTTGAACGGTTACAACATCGTCTTGAATCTGCCACCCGGAAAAAGGTGCGCCATCGTATGCTAATTCTACAAAATATCTGTATAACATCGTTTGTTTATTCGTTTGAGAGTAGCCACTTCCAAACAGGTATAACGTCTATGCTTATGCCGTTCTCCTGCAATGTAGTTTCCTCTGAAAATGTAACAATTTCAATTTTTTTCAACTTGTGAAACTCCGCTAATTTGAACAATGCTGTAATTTCTCGTTGATATGTTGTTTCATCGGCTATACTGTACGATACTTGTAAGGCTCGATGTTCAGCCGGAATGAAAAAATCGACTTCTATATTTTTTTTGTAATAGAATACACCATCGCCATACATCTTTTTTAGGTGAACAGCCACGATATTTTCCAACAGTTTGGTTTCGGGGTCAAACAGAAAATTATTTAGAAGTCCGTTATCAAAAAAATAGCGTTTTTTGAATGTTTCTTTTTCACTCAACTTATCTAAAAAATTTGAAATTCCAAATATCAGATAAGCATCTGTTAAAGACTGTAAATACTCAACGAGAGTGTTGTAGGCGATAGTTGTTCCGGTAGAGTCTACAATGTTTTTCAATCGGGAAAGTGCTGAAGGTTGCATAACACTTTCAGCTAATTTTTTCGCAAGTATGCGAATGGCATTTTCGTTCCGAATATTGTATCGTGAAATAATATCACCTAAAAGAATTTTTTGATACAATGAATTGAGCCAACTGCGCTTGTCCTTTATCTCGAATAATTCGGCAAAGCCACCATAATAAAAATAATTTGGAAACGCTCGAATAACTTGTGTGCGTACACTCGTATGCTCCCAATTTTTCTTTAACAAGATATTGTGATAACTTAGATATTCTCGAAAAGAAAACGGAAAAACTTCGTGTGCAATGAAACGTCCGCCAAGCGTTGAATGAATCTCCTTGCTTAACATTTTTGCATTACTTCCGGTAACAAACACACGATATTTGGAATCAGCTAAACGACGAGCAAATTTTTCCCAACCTTCTATATTCTGAATTTCATCTAAAAAAATCATCGGTTTGGAATCAAACATTTCTTTGTATGCATCCAACAGTAAATTCAATTCTTCGACTTTCATCGGTGCAATCCGCTCATCTTCAAAGTTTATATATAAAACATCTTCGATAGTAATTTTTTTCGACTTTATCAAATCTTGAATAATCTGATACATCAAATAAGACTTTCCTGAACGACGTAACCCAATAAAGACATAATTTGCCGATGGTTCTAAATCAATCGGTCGCCTAATCAATTTGATAGATGCGATTTCCTCTTGTTTTTCAGCAATTAAACGCTTTATAACTCCTATTTCCATTTTTCAATAATTGTTTTATAGACTGCAAAGATACAAATTATTTATCAATATACAAAGCAATAATTAAAGTTTATTTATCAATATAGTGATAGATTTTTAATTTATCACTAACCACAAACCGTTCCTTCCCCCTAAAATCTCGACAAACACTAATCTCCGAACCCCCCGAAAACTCCATCATTTCTTTGATTTCTCTTCCGAAATTTTCGTTGATTTCAAAATATATTTTTCCTTTTGGATTTAGGTGTTCTTGAGCAAAGTTGATGATTGCACGATAAAAAACCAAAGGGTCTTCATCATCTACAAACAGTGCCAAATACGGTTCATAATCCAGTACGTTCGCCTGCATTTGTTTTTTTTCGGAATTTCGCACGTAGGGGGGATTACTCACAATCAGGTCGAGTTTCTGTGATATGGTGTCCATATCCAAAATATCCCCAACGAAAAAATCCACATTCAAATCATTCTTACGCGCATTCTCTTTTGCTACTCCAATAGCCTTTTCGGAAATATCCAAACCTTGAACGTTCGCATTCGGAAACTGTTTTTTCAGTGCCAACGCAATGCAACCGCTGCCGGTGCAAATATCCAAAACAGAACCCGAAAAGTTCGGATTTTCTTCCGAAATTTTCCTGACCAATTCTTCTGTTTCGGGGCGAGGAATCAGTACATCGGGCGTAACATCCAAGCGAAGTCCGGCGAAATCGCAACTGCCCAGAACATACTGAATCGGCTTGTGTGCCTTCAAATCCTTAATCGCAAAATTGAACTTCAATAGCATACTCTCGCTGATACGAAAGTCCGGATCCGAAATCACCTGTGTTTTCGATAGGTTTAGGAAATGTTCGCAACACCAATAGAAATAAAATCGAATCTCTTCACGTTCAAAAAATGGGTGTAATTCCGCATCGAAAAAATCACGAACGGATTTTAACGTGTTTGTTTTAATTCGCATACGGATTCACGATTTTTTTTAATTCCAACAAAGATTCAATCCGATAGTCGGGAACAAGTTCATTCACATTCGTGGGATTGTACAGCACACAGTCAATCCCTGCATTTTTCGCACCTTGTATGTCTGTTTTCATATCGTCGCCGATAATCAAAGAGGTTTCTTTTTCAGCACCTGTTTTCGATAGAACGTGTGTGAAGAAAGCAAGGTGAGGCTTGTGAAAACCCACGTCTTCGGAGATGAATAGTTCATCAAAAAAACGCACAATGCCTGTATTTTTCAGTTTCCGCCATTGAAATTCCCGAAAGCCGTTTGTGATGATATACAGTTTGAAATCCGGTTTCAAAAACTCCAAAACCTCCTCTGCATGCGGCATCAATGCATTATGCTTAGGGATATTTTGCATATAGATTTCTGCAAATTCAGAAGCCAACACTAAATTATCCGAATGCAACTCCTTAAATGTTAGATAAAAACGGTTCACGTGCAGCAATTCTTTTTGGAGTTCTCCACGTCCGTAGGCATCCCAAAGCATTTTGTTGATTTTTTTATACGTCGACAAAAAACTTTCAAAATCAACGCTTAATAGATGTTCTAAATCACAATGCAAAAAAGTTTCGAGCAAAACATTTCGATTGTTTCCATCGAAATCCGACAAAGTGCGGTCTAAATCGAAAAATAAGTGTTTGTATTTGTTCATCGTTATCTTCCTAATGCAAATCGAATTTTTACTCCCACCGAAATAGGCTGAATCTTACCGGCCAGTGCGACTTGTTCACCGGCTTGTTCATGTGTGGATTGGATAACACTATTCACCCGAAATTTTTCGGAAGCATTAGAGTCATACGAAACGAAAGGGCTTTCGGCTTCTTCCGGTGATGCAAAAGGATTTAAGCCTAAATCCAAATACAAACTCGTGTAAATGATTTTGTCGCTGTTCAAAAGAATCGATTTGATGCCTGCCTCAAAAGCCAGAAAAACAATAGGTTTGAATTTTAATTCGCCACTGTTTTCACGTTTGTCGAATTTCCCAAAGCCACGAAATTCATATCCTTCTCCATAATCTTCATTTACATCGTCGTAATATCCCACATTATAGATATTTTCCGCAGAATTGCTAAACTTCCCGCTAAACGGTAGTCCCACTTTCACGCCGGCTGCCATATAAATCAAATCTCCTGCGAAAAGGTAGTGGAGCATAATCGGAATTTGCAAGGCAGATGTTTTTTGTAATTCTTCGTATGTTCCGATGGTATTGCGAAACTCAAATGTTTCGCTTCCGTCGGAATAGTCGATAGCTTGGCTCGAAGTGCGGAAATCGTTCAAGATGACGCTTGTTCTATACAAAGAAAATTCCCAACCTGCCACAATACTCCATTGGTAGGAGAGCGCATAGCGGTATTCTGCGCCGAATTGAGCCCCAAATCCGTTTCTACGGTCGCCCACATTGACGGAGTAGTTCAGCGAAGAAATCCCTGCTCCGGCGTGAATAGACAACTCCGAAGTACTCTGCGCATTCAAAGTAGTGAGAGAACCCAACACTACGAAAAATATGATTAGATACCGTTTCATTCTTGCAAAGATACAAAAAAAAAATGAAACAAAGTTTCATTTTTTTTGTAGATTTGCTTATTTGTAGATTTGGTTATTTGCTTATTTGGTTTCCGTCATTGCGGGCTTGCCCCGCAATGACGCCGTTTTTTGCAGAAGGAAACCGGCGTTGTTCGCCCCAATTATTTCACAGCAATAGTTTCAATCTCAACAAGAACGCCAAGCGGCAACTTCTGAACAGCGTAAGCCGCACGAGCAGGAGGGTTTGTGGAATAGTACTTGCCGTAAACCTCGTTCATTCCTGCAAAATTGTCCATTGTGCTGAGTAAACAGGTCGATTTCACTACGTTTTCAAACGTATAGCCCGCCTCGGTCAAGATGGCTCCAACGTTTTTCAGAACTTGTTCGGTTTGTTCGGCAATGCCGCCTTCAACGATTTGTCCGGTTGCGGAATCAACAGGAAGTTGTCCGGAAATGTACAATGTGCCGTTTGCTTCAATGGCTTGGCTGTAAGGACCGATTGCTTTCGGTGCGTGTTGCGTGTTGATGACTTTTTTCATTTTTTGTTATTTGATTTTAAGTTTAATTGTACGTATTATGGTCGCGATAGCCACTTCGTTTGTCGTATTTCATTGCATCTCCCAACATATTGGAATTGAGACGAATGCCAAAACTCCACTCTTTGTAAGGACCGAAAGGAACCCACGTAAAGGTCATATTCCAACAGTGCAAATCCCGACTAATGGTGAAAAGTGTTTGCGATATTTTTTTTGTTCTAAAGTCGAAACCCGAATTAAAATCAATTTTCCATTTCTCTGTTAGTTCTATCGAACCGTTGATACTCAAAGTTTGATTGATAGAGGCATTGTGCGTTCTGTAAATCGTGTCTTTAATCGGGTAGCCAAAGATATTCACATAATAATATCCGGGGCGGTAAGTACTTCCATAACTGACGGTATAATTGATATTCATCGACCATTTCATCCCCCAACTCGCAGGACGTTCAAAAATCTCTGTGTTGGCAGACTTTATGGACGATTTTGTTTTTTCGTCAGTTACTTTTTCTTTTGAACCGAACGACCAGTTCAAGCCCGTACTAAGGCTTTCCGTTGTTCGCAGGAGAAATTTATTGCCGGTTTGCCAAATGAATTTGTTGTAATCACGATTGTTGGAATCCTTTGCATACATCGAAAATGTTGCACGATAATTTAGGCTCAATCCCTTGAAAAGTGTGGTTGATGCGGTGAGTGAAATGGGGCTCCAATTCAGCGAATCCGCAGCAAGGTTATAGGAGGCGGATAGGCTGAGCGATTCAATCAATTTGATTTTTCGTGTGCCTGCAACAGTATCTTTTCGGTCGCGAACTTTCATTTCAAAGTTGTTGCTTAACCCAAAATTGATGCTTCCGCTTTTTTCTCCACCCGGCACTCCTGCGGGAGCTCCTGTGTAAAGGTTGTAGCGATGGATTCGTCCTGTGGTGTCTTCATATTCCCGATAGCCCGACTCATACGTGTTGAAATTCGGGCGATACGAAAAACCTACACTCGGGGTCATCACGTGTCGAAATGCACGGAAAAAGCCGCGTTTGAATTGCAACATTCCATAAAGTGTGGTCTGGAAATTTGTAGAATAGTTGTAACTTTGTGCAGTGTAAAAACCGTGTGTCTGATTGATTTCCGCACCGGGTCTATCCACGGAATCCAAACCTTGCTCAATACGTTTGAAATACCAATAGTTGGTGTAGTTTGCCGAGTGATTCCAATTGATTTTCCCTTTGAAGAGTTTGATGTTCATCTCCAATGGAATGTTGTGCTTCACACTGTTATCCATATCTTTGAACATTTGTTCCGAACCGAAAAGGGTGTCGTCAACAACAGTTCTGTTCACGGCGTTCATCGAGTAGTTGAGTTTGAAACTTTCATACCAACGTTCTGCCCCTTTGCGTGTTTTTCGTTTGAATGGATAGATAGGATTCATTGAAAACGAAAGAGTTGGAAGAGTTGCGTTAATCGTTCGCGATGATGTGTTGTAATTCATATTTGAATTTGCAACGATGTTGAAACGGTTTGCAATGCGCAGTTGGTAGGCGATGCTTGAGTTGGATTGATTGTTGAAGTGGTCGGCAACATACGCACTGTTTTGTTGAGATGCGGAGTTGAAGAAGTCCACATTTGCAGAGAACGTGCTGTTTTGGTTTGCTTTAGGGTCTTGCCTGTGATTCCAAGCCACACGCAAGGTTGTTGATTTGCTGTAATTAGGGGTTTCCGGTTCTCCTGTTGGAACCATACCGTAGCTAAAACTTAAACCACCATTGAACTTGTAACGTTTGGCGTAGTTGAACACGTTTTGCACATCCCATTCTCCGCGTGTATATGCGGAACCCGTGATTTTCCAATCCATATAATCGTTGATACTCCAATAAAATCCACCATTACGAAGGAAGAAACCTTGCGATGCACTTTCTCCGTACGCAGGAATGATAACTCCGGATTTATGCTTGTTTGAATTGGGGAAAAGTCCGAAAGGCACGACAATAGGCGTAGGCACGTCGTTCAGAAACAGCATCGCAGGACCTGTAACCACCTTGTCTTCGGGAATGATTTTAGCTTTGAGTGCAACAATATAAAAGTGAGGATGCTCCAAGTCGCAGGTTGTGAAACGTGCATTTTTCACGAAAGCCTCGTTGTTGGGGAGTTTTTTCACAACCTCGCCGTGAACAAACATTTCATCCTGTTTAGTAACCATATTGGTGATTCGCGCTTTTTTCGTATCGAAATTATAAATCATATCTTTGGCATCGAAAGCCTGCTGTTTGTCGTCGAAATGTGGAACTCCGATTTCTTTTCCGGTAGAGTCGATGTAGGGATATGCACTCACTTCACGTTTAACGAAATTCATTTCAATCCTCGCAGCAGTAAGTTCAATTTCTTTGTAATTCATTTGCGCATCTTCGTAAAGATAGGCTCTGTTGTTCCGCAAATCGAAGAACAGCGAGTCTTTGGCTTTGTAGTCGATGCGCGATTCGATGGCTGATCGGGATTGCGGAGAGAGGCTGTCGTTGGCAGTGCTATCCTTTGCAACGACACTGTCGAAAGTTGGTTTTGTGCTGTCGATAACCACTTTAACACTGTCGTCAAGAATTGGATAATCATGAGATAGAGCAACACTATCCGAAATCTCCAAATTAGAGGAATCTGCAATGGTTTGTGCGCAAAGCGAATTACCGTCTAAAAATAAGACTGCAAATGTGGTGATTACTATTTGTATAAAAAAAACTTTCGTCAATTTCAAAAAAAAATCGTATCTTTGTGGATTAAAATAAAACTACAAAGATACGCATTTTTTACGAAATGAGAACATATAAAAATAGATTCATTGGAAAAATTATTGTTTTTGCTTTATTTCTTGGACTTTACGGAGGTCTTTTTGCAGCACCGAAACTAACTGTTGTGGTGATTGATGCCGGTCATGGAGGAAAAGATGCCGGAGCAGTTGGGAAAACGGCTTTGGAAAAAGACATCAACCTTGCGGTGGCATTGGGATTGGGAGAGATGATTGAAAGTCATTACAAGGATGTGAAAGTGCATTATACACGCAAGGAAGATGAGTTTATTGATGTTTGGAAACGCCCGCAAATCGCCAATAAGCACAAGGCAAATCTCTTTATTTCCATACATTGCAATTCAAGTGAATTGAAGAGAAATGCACCTCTTCCGAAAGGCTTTGAAACCTTCGTTATGGGATTGCATAAAAGTGCGGATAACCTTGCCGTTGCGCAGAAAGAAAATGCTGCGATTCTTTTGGAGAATGAGTATGAAGAGAAGTACAACGGTTTTAATCCCAATTCTCCGGAGGCTTACATTATGTTTTCCTTGTTCCAAAATGTGTATTTGGAGCAGAGTTCGGAGTTTGCATTGCGTTTGCAAAATCATTATCGTGAACAAATTCCATCGATGGATAGGGGAGTGAAACAAGCCGGTTTTTTGGTTTTGCACGGAGCTGCGATGCCGAGCGTTTTAACGGAAATAGGCTTTATCAATAATCCGGAAGAGGAGGATTTTATGGCTACTGCTGAAGGACAGGGGAAAATTATCGCCGCACTGTTCAATGCGTTCAGAGAGTATAAAAATAAGATTGAAGGAACTCCGAATGCAGGAACAGCAAGCGAAACCGAACAAGAGAAACCTAAGGTGGATACGGTAAAAAATGAAAATACGCCGATACCGGTTAGAGTTCTTCCTCAACCTTTGGATACGTCTGTGAAACTTGGTGTTTTGGATGATACCACTACCGTTGTTACGTCCGAAAAAAGCACTCCCAAAGTTGTGTATAAGGTGCAATTTTCTTCATCATCGTTCGAAATGCCTTTGGATGCGCCGGCGTTCAAGAATATCGATAAAGTGGGAAGATATTATCACGGTGGATCCTACAAATACACGTCGGGCGAGGCAAAAACGATGGAAGAGGCTGTGGCAATTTTGCGAAAAATACAAGAACAAGGCTATAAAGATGCCTTTGTTGTTGTGTTCAAAGATGATGAACGCATAACCACTTCGGAAGCCTTAAAAATACTGCAAGATAAATAGACGTAAATTTTATGAAAAAATGCTTGTTTTTTCGTAAAATTTGCTTAACTTTGCGGAAGATTTTTCAAAATACCCCTCCCTTACCTTTCTCAAAAAAACTGCAAAAAAACTTGCAAGATATCAAAAAAAGTTGTATCTTTGCGGAACCAACAAAAGGGGTATTATGGCAGCAGCAATCACTATAAAAAAGAACACAAAGGCTTTTGCGAAAAAAAGCACGGTAGGTATGTCTAAACGATTATCCAAAGTTAGCCAATTTTGGGAAAAATATCCCAACGGCGTTGTTACGATATTAGACCACAAAGCCATTCTGAAATAGTTATGCGCTATCTTATCGACACCAACATTCTGTTGTACATTCTCGAACGGGATAATCTTTCAAAAGAAGTTCAAGACATTGTGGAAGATTACGAAAGTATTCTCTACGTGAGTTCTGAAAGCATTAAAGAGTTGATACATCTGTTCCACATTGGTAAAATTCGCTCCCGTAAATTGAAAAATGCACACGAAATCTTACGCACCATTGAAGAGGAATTGGGATTTTCTATCAATTATGTTAAAAAGGAACATCTGCTGACGATGGCTCGTTTGGAACTTGCACCATCGCATAACGACCCTGCCGACCATTTAATTATCGCACAAGCCATTACGGAAAAAATCCCGTTGATTAGTAGCGACCGCAAATTTGAGGCGTATCGCAGGCAGAAATTAGATTTTATCTATAACAAAAGGTAATTTAATAAAAAAAAAGTTTCGCCTTTGTTTTTTTACTTTTTTTTTCGTATCTTTGTCGGTCAGTAATGAAAAAAAGTATTTACGTATGAAAATGTCCAAAGAAATTCGTATCGCACTTGTTTCTATCGCTACGATTGTGGCGTTTGTCCTCCTTGCCAATTTCCTGAAAGGTTCCAATTTTCTGAAACCACAAAAAACATACTATGCCTACTACGACAATGCAAACAACCTGACTTCGTCGTGTGCGGTGTTTTTCAAGGGTATGAAAGTTGGACGTGTGGATAAATTGGAATTTGTTGATGCAAAAAATCCAAGAATCAAAACGACCATTATCATCAACGAACGTTTAGACATCCCTAAAAACACCGTAGCCCGCATTGCAACCGCGGATATGCTGGGAACAAAAATCATTGAGTTGCTGTTTGGCGATGCAAAAGAATATCTAAAAAATGGTGATGAGATGATCGGCGAAATTGAGGTTGGAATGATGGAAGAAGTGTCGGCGCAACTGTTTCCGATGAAAGACAAAATCGAGCATTTGGCAAGTTCGTTGGACTCCTTGGTAATGACGATGAACACCATGTTCAACGAGCAAGCGCAACACCATCTGCAAAGCAGTATTCAGAGTTTGAGCGCATCGTTGAACAATGTGAAAAACCTGACCTCTTCGGCGAATGAAGTCTTGAATGGACAGCGTGAGAATTTGGAGAAAATTTTGAAAAATTTTGCTAAAATCAGCGAAGATTTGGGAGAGGCGAATATCTCGAACACCGTGCAAAAGCTGGATAATACGCTTGCTCAAACGGAAGCCGTGATGAAGAAGCTCAACGAAGGAGAGGGGAGTGCTTCACGTTTGATGAACGATAAAAAATTGTATGAAGAGTTGTCTAATTCTGCCGAAAATCTGGGCAAACTGTTGGATGATATGAGGGCGAATCCCAAGCGTTACGTGCATTTCTCGCTCTTCGGCAAAAAATCGAAATAATATGTTTTCTATCGGAATTTTCGGACGACGAAATGTGGGGAAAAGTTCGCTGATTAACGCACTTACCGAGCAAAATTTGGCGATTGTTTCGGACATTCCCGGAACAACCACCGACCCTGTTAAAAAATCTATCGAACTTTTGGGTATGGGGAAGTCTGTAATCGTTGATACTGCCGGCTTTGATGATGATACGGAATTGGGCAAACAACGTGTGGAAAAAACCAAACAAGCCCTGCAACAAATTGATTTTTCTATTTTACTTTTCAGCGAAAATCAATTTGGAGATTATGAAAAAACGTGGATAAATGATTTCCAAAAAAATAAAATTCCGTTTATCATTGTTCATAATAAGTCGGATTTAAGTCCGTTGAATCCGGATTTGAAATCAGAGTTAGAGTCGTCGTATTTGACTGCTGTTATTGATGTTTCTGCAGTTTCGAGAGTGAATTTACAAAAGGTTTTTGATGAAATTACGCATCGTAGAGGTACAAAATCTTGTGCCCCCACAATCGTATCCGATTTAGTTTCCCCAAATGACGTTGTGGTGTTGGTAACGCCCATGGATAGCGAAGCTCCGGAAGGACGTTTGATATTACCTCAGGTTCAGACGATACGGGCGATTTTGGACGAAAATGCAACAGCGATAACCTGTCAACTCGAACAATTGCAATCCGCATTAGATGCTTTGAAACGTGCGCCAACGTTGATTATTACGGACAGTCAAGTGTTTTCCGAAGTGGATAAAATTGTTCCGAAAGATTGTCGATTAACGAGTTTCAGTATTTTGCTTGCACGCATGAAAGGGGAGTATGAAACCTATCTAAAAAGCACTCCACACATAGCTCAGCTGCAAGACGGCGATAAAATTTTAATCTTGGAATCGTGCACACATCAACACACGTGTGAGGATATTGGTCGTGTGAAACTCCCGAATTTACTGCGAAAGCGGACAGGTAAGGATTTGCATTTCGATTTTATTTCCGGATTGTCTTCCCTTCCGGAGGATTGGGAAACCTACGCAATGGTATTTCAATGCGGAGCGTGTATGATTTCCGAAAAGCAGTTGCGCAATCGCCTAAAACCCTTTATTGACAAGGGAATCCCTGTAACGAATTACGGTATGGCATTGGCGTATTTGAGTGGGATTTTTGAGCGAGCGACAGCAATATATTAAATTTTTCTTTGTGCTTCCGGAATACGTTTTGCGCTTTTACAATGATTGTATCATAGTTGTTGGCCTCACTGTCTGCCCCCAAAGCCACCAAACCGGAAGTCCCGTTCCCCAAAACAAGAGTGCCATTGGTAGACCCGTCGCTCTTCCCCCAGTCAACGCGGCCGCCGTTGGTAGACTTCATATACGCTTGAATATACTCACTGTACTTCATCACATATTCGTTCA
>QMCD01001796.1_pt1 | contig 13282 bp, 11 predicted proteins | sample 1821841 | NCBI WGS metagenome assembly QMCD01 (sample SAMN01991225, study PRJNA193472) | Termite gut metagenome, whole genome shotgun sequencing project. | isolation source: worker | host: Macrotermes natalensis | reverse complement strand
ACCCGAAAGTCGCTTTTTACCGTGATCCCGCTGGGGCTCGAACCCAGGACCCCAACATTAAAAGTGTTGTGCTCTACCTGCTGAGCTACGGAATCTTTCCGAAGCGGGAAGTAAGCCTCCTCCCATTTTTCGTGGTGCAAAGATAAGCCTCTTTTTTTATTTTGCAAAAATACGAAACATATTTTGTCGGCCGATCGTTTGGTTTTCGCGGATTTATGCGACGTGCCATATATAATCCCGCGGAAAAGCCCAAACAGGCTCCGGATTATACATCTCCGAAATCGAACTCCAGTTGATAGACTTCGGGGCGGTCGAGGTCCCCGGCATTGCTGACGCTCAGGCCCATCAGACGTATCTTTTTCCCCGAATAATCCACCGCAGATAGCAGTTCCTGCGCAACCAGCCAAAACGCTCCGAACTCGGTGATGAAACCTCCCGGGGTCTTGCTGCGGGTGATCTGTTCGAAGTCGGCATATTTTACCTTCAACGTCACCGTGCGGCCGAAGAATTCGTGCTTCGACACCCGCCGCCATACCTCGTCTGCAACTTCGCGCAGCTTTTCGATCAGTTCGTCGCGATCGTCGATGTCGTGCATATAGGTCTCTTCAGCGCCGATCGACTTGCGGATGCGGTCGGGGTTCACCGTGCGGTCGTCGATACCTCGGGCGAAGAGATAAAGCTCATGCCCAAACTTTCCGAACCGGCGGACGAGCGCATCCTCTGACTGTCGTTTCAGATCGACCCCGGTGTGGATGCCCATACGGTGCATTTTTTCGGCAGTCGCCGGACCCACACCCCAGAATTGCTCGATGCGCAGACCTTCGACGAACGCCTCGGCCTCGCGGTCGGTAATGACGAACAGTCCGTCGGGCTTGCGGTAATCCGAGGCGACCTTCGCGAGGAACTTATTTATCGACACACCCGCCGAAGCGGTCAGTCCGGTGGCCTCTTTGATTTTCCGCCTGATCTCTCGTGCGATGATCGTTCCCGACGGCATCCCGATCTTGTTCTCGGTCACGTCGAGATAGGCTTCGTCTAGCGAGAGGGGTTCGACAAGGTCGGTGTATTCGTGGAAGATGTCGCGGATCTGGTTGGAGACTTCCCGATAGACCTCGAACCGTCCGGGTGTGAAGATCAGCCACGGGCAACGCTTCAATGCAGTCTTGGAGGGCATCGCGCTTCGGATGCCGTACTTCCGGGCCTCGTAGCTTGCCGCAGCGACCACACCCCGTTCACCCGCATAGCCCACGGCCAGCGGCTTCCCCCGAAACTCCGGGTTGTCGCGCTGCTCGACGCTCGCATAGAAGGCATCCATGTCTATGTGAATGATCTTTCGCATTATGTAAAAAACGATGTTTGCCCGAAGTTTTGTATCTTTGTGTGTATCTTCACAAACAAAATCGTGTGCTATGAGAACAAAGATCATCCTCATCCTTTTACTGGGCACCGTATTGGCAGCCTGCGGCGGCGGCGCGAAGCCTAAAGTGCTGATCGCCTATTATTCGCAGTCCGGCAACACCCTGGCGGTCGCCGAGCAGATACAGGCGAAATTCGGCGGCGACCTGTTCGAGATCGAGCTTGCGGCCCCCTACCCCGCCGATGAACGTGAAACAATCGAGATCGTCGGGCGGCAAAGAGAGGATAATATCCTTCCGGAACTGAGCGGCACGGTCGAGAATTTGAACGACTACGACATCGTGTTTATCGGAACGCCGATCTGGTTCGGGACGGCCTCGCTGCCGGTGCGGGTTTTTGTCGAGGCCCACGACTTCGCTGGGAAGACCGTCGTTCCGTTCTACACTTGCGGAGGAGGCGACGCCGGGACCTATGTCGCAGATATAACACCCGCCCTTGAAGGTGCGACCATCCTCGAAGCCTTCGGCAACAACCGCGCCGAAAGGGAGGCGGGAACGCACACGGCCAAAGTGGCCGAATATCTGGAGCGGTTAACGTTTTAGGAGGTTTTTCATGGCCGATATGACGGAGATAAAACGCTGCGGATGGAGTACGACCGATCCGCTGTACATTGATTACCACGATAACGAATGGGGGCGCGAGGTGACCGACGACCACCGAATGTTCGAGTTCCTGACGCTCGAAAGCGCACAGGCGGGGCTTAGTTGGATCACCATCCTGCGCAAACGTGAAAATTATCGCAGGGCATTTGCCGATTTCGATGTTGAACGGGTGGCGGCGTTCGGCGATGCGGATATTGAGAGGCTGCTGACCGACACGGGGATCATTCGCAACCGTCTGAAGATCAAGGCGGCTATTTCCAACGCCCAACGATTTATCGAAGTGCAGCGTGAGTTCAGCTCGTTTTGCGCCTATTTGCGTTCGTTCCTGCCCGACGGGAAGCCGGTCGTCAACAACTGGACATCGCTGGCCGAAATTCCCGCCTCGACCCCGCTATCCGACGCCATTGCCAAGGATATGAAAAAACGCGGGTTCAAATTCTTCGGGACGACCATCTGCTATGCCCACCTGCAAGCCGTGGGCTATGTCAACGACCATCTTGTGGATTGTCATTGCAGACATTGAACACTCCCTAAAGTTTTGTCATCTCGAAGCGTAAAGCGAGAGATCTCGTTAATCTGGAGATCTCTCGCTTTACGCTTCGAGATGACAAAAAGGCCACCCAACAAATAGTTACCTCACACCATTACGACGCCGGTTTAGGCGGAATGTTATTGGAATCGAAATAGTGAATACAGCGGAAATATGCCGTATTTTGCTTATCCAAAAGGGTTGCGGCCCCCGTGGTGAAGTTCACTCTCCAGAAAGTCGAGTTGCTGCCGATATTAGTCATCGCCCAATGCTCTCCGAGCGTGAAGCGGTGATAGGTGGAACTACCCGGATCGCCATATTGGAACGTAAATATATTCTCTATCACGCCCGCATAGGCATAGATCAACGACAGCTCCTCCTGGGACGGGAGCACCCAGCCGCTCGTCAATCCCGGTTCGCTGTAACCGCCGCACTCCTTTTCGTCGCCCCTTGCGGTCAGCGGGACATCCGGATGCGACAAACTCGTTCCATACCATCTCGATACGGCAAATCCCCTTCCGAGAGTGTTGTTCGCCGGCGTGCGCAGGTCGTTGAACGACAGGTCGGCTTTCCCGTCGATAATCATCGAGGGAGGGAAGTGGCCGGTCATGTTGCCGGCAATGTGCCCGTTGCCCTGCGCATCCTCATAGTAGTAGAACAGGTCGCCGATCTGTCCGGGAATGTCGCGCACGCACCTTACCGCGCGTGACGAGTTTTTATCCATCGGGATCACCGTGGCAAATCCCTGGCTGAAGTCCACCACATAGGCGTTCGGGTCGGGGCCGGTGACGTGTTCGGTGGTCGTCCAATAGTGGGGGGTCGTGGCGCTGAACGGCGTATAATTTCGGTTCAGCGTCCAATCGCCTCCCCTGAACGCCTCCCTCCACGCATAGATCTGCAACGTTTGCGCGGGAGTGGGCATATACCATTTTATCTCGTCGCCCTCGATCACGCCATTGCCGTCCGTGTCGCGGTTCTTCCTCACGCAGTAGTCCACGGCGTTGGTGTTGCTGTACGGATTGTAGACGCCAGCTGGATTAAGGCTCTGCTGGCCCCTCACCGGCGGGATCGCGCCCGGATAGGGATCGCGGTATTCGCCATAGCGGTAGAGCGTGGCGCCCAATCCGTCGTATGGATACCTGTTCTCGGCCAGACCAGCGCCGGGCCCGTCGATATACCTCCATTGGAGTCCCGTGCGGGTCACATCGGGATTTGCGCCTTGCAGATAGAACCTGTGGCGATACTCCTCCACGCTCTCTATGCCCAGCAGCGCCCCATAGTATCCGATGCCATCCTCCCTGTCGTCCATCTCGGCCCAACCGCCTACCTGCCCGATGGTATGAAGGCCGTATTGCGACACCTCGAAGTAGAACGTCGACCCTTTGCCATCGACGACGCCTTGTTCATACCCGGCCTCGGAATTAGCTCCCTCCACGAAGCCGACCTTCACCACGGCCGTGCGCCTCGGCGGGTCTGAGGCGGGGATCATGGCCGTTCTCGCCCCGGCGGGGTACGATCCGGTGGCGGCCGTGTTCACATATTCGTCGAGGTGGAGTATCGGCATTGCGTCGATCGTCCCGCCCCCGGCCATCATGGGCGAGTAGAGCGTCGTGCCCAGCACGTTTGCGTCGCCCGGATAAGGGTCGCTCCACGAGAATGTGAGCCACCGTTCCTGCTCGGGCAGCTCCGACATCGGCCTCCATTCGGCGCCCTCGCCGACCCCGGCCTCCATTTTCACATAACCGTCGGCGCGGCCCTCGATGAAGACGGGAACGTCCATGAAGTGGGCGTCGAGATAATCGAAGTCGTCCGAATGGTTGATCAGGATCACCTGGCTCAGGTACTCGCGCCGCGAGTCGACCGTCACGTCCTCGATGCCGTTGATATAGACATTGAAGTAATAAACACAGCAGCGGTCGACGTTGTAATCCGTGATGTCGTCCTCAGCCGTGTCGGGTGTCATCTCTGCGTCGCGCCCCTTGCCCGCGTGCACATAGGTGTGGAGTACCTCGCTGTCGGTCAGCGACGAGAGCCGCAGATAGGTCGACAGACGGGGGGCGAGCGCGCGGCGTGCGTAGACATTGGGAACGTCGACTGGATTGCCGTCGCCCGGGTCGGCCTGATAATTATCGAAATCCTCCTGCGAGACCTTGCCGCGGCGGTTCTCCATCGTGTAGAAGGTTATCGTCTGTTTGGTGTAGGAATTGGTCTGCGGCCCGTTTTTGGTCATCACCGTTATCTGCTCCGCTTCAGAGGGGGCAGGCATGTAGTTGGTGGTCGACTCGTAATAGCCGTCCTCGTCGAGCGGGTATGCTTTGTCGTGAATGTCGGCGCCGTCGTCGACCGGGCGTTCCATGACATAGGAATAGCGCGGAACGTTCATGAAACTCATCGTCGATGGATAGACACCCGAGGTAACCGTCGGATCCGCCGCCGAACGCACCTTGTTGTAGACCGTCACCACGAACTGCGACCAAAGCCTGTGGAGGAGGATCGTCGGCGCGTACACTTCTCCCACGCCGTCCAGCGAGATGTGGACGACGTTGTCCGAGGACATCATCATCTTGCCCACATCATCGGCCGAGTAGTTTATGGCCTGAACGTACATATCTTTCAGGTCGGCGTATGTTTCGACTTGGGCCAGGAATGACGCTATGTCGCCCGTGGGGCAATACCTGTCGTCGAGGTTGGCCAGCACGAACACGAAATAGTTCTCGCCTCGGCGCAGGAAAACCTTCTGCCTCACCCCATATTCATAATAGTTGCGCGCCGCGACCACGGGGGCGTCGTTCCTTGGCAGGAACGAGCCGTCGGGCTGCTCCACGGCATTCGTGCCGTCGAAGATCAGCAGGTGGATGTCGTCCAGACGGTTGAAAATATTGTCCTCTGCGCGGGTGAGGTATCTCTTTTCGCTGGCAAGCACCAATTCGGGTTCGAAGCTCACATATCCATCCGGGGCCGCGAGGTCGCTGCGCCGCCGCTCGTCGAAGTCGCTCCTCACGCAGCCCTCCAACGTCATCGCCGCCGCGAGGCAGACCGTTAATATTCTGTAATATTTCATAACCGTTATAATTAGTATATTAATCGAATACCGAGTCCATCCAGTGGTATATGACCGGCTCCACCTCCAACAGTATCTCGTACGATTCCATGAGTGTGACGGTAATGTTATAAGCGGTGCCGGGGACACTCGTCGCAAACGGATCTTCCCCGGTAGCGAAACTCACCTCGGCGAAGACCCACATGTGATCGGCCGTCAGGGCCTCGAAACGGAACATGGTCGCAGGCGGGGCCATGACATAGCCCGCATCGACGGGGCTCTCGGCCGCCCTGTCAAGCGCTCCGTCTGGGTGGCGGATATCGAACGTGCCGGGTTTGGCCACCCTCACGCCGCTCTCCTCGGTGAAGAGCGCGAACGGCGAGAAGCCCACCATCGGATAGTCTGTCTGCTCGTCGGACGGGGCGATGCCGAGGGTCATCATATTGATGCCTATACTTGCAGGCTGGAACCTGAGCACGAAATCATCGACGCTTCCGAACTGTGTAGCCGCCTTTTCGTTCTCGGCCTTCACCTTAATCCTGAATTGCGAGAACATGTGCGAAAGCACGACCTCACCGTCTGGCGCGGCGGCGGTCTTCATCTTCACGTTGTCCACATTGCCCCACGCGAGGTTGGAGCACATAACATCCTGACTGCCGTCCAGTTCCGAGATAACTATCTCCGCGCCGTCGCCTGTCTGCTCAATTCTCGATATGTGGTCGCCCGCATCGTTCAGGAACGGGTGGTACACACGGGTAAAGTAATACTCGCCGCTCTCGTCATAGAACGTCTTCTGGATCGCCGTGCCGTCTTCGTTCGTGTATTCTATCTGGCCGTCGAGCACCTCGGATGGGTTTATGCCCGGGCCGCCGAAGAAGCCGCGCGTGATGTCGGCAGTCGTACCCGACCATGCAGCGAGATCGGGCTGGTCGACGGCCGGGTCGGCGGTAGTGTAGTTAACCGTCACGATACCGACGGCCAACTGCCTGTCGGGAAGCCCGTCGGCGGGGACGATCCGAGCGCGCGTCTCCGTTTCCGTTTTGGCCTGCTCCATACTGCCGGTCATTACCACATGGGGCCTGTCGGCCGGGCCGTGACCTCCTTTCTCCCTCGCGCATCCGCCCGGAAGCAGGAGTGCGCACGATGCGATGGCCGCTATATAATACTTTTTCATATCCGCTGTATATTTAGAACATACCTATAAGATCTTCGTCCGAGCCTCCCTTAGACCCGCCCTCGATCCAGTCTTCTATTCTGTTCGTTCCCAGAAATTCGACAGATGGGCCCTCGATCGATACGTTGATCAGATAGACCACCACGCTCCCCGGCTCCATCGGGGTTTCGGGAATGGGGAGATAGTAATAGTACTCCGTGCCCGTGTAAGTATCGGTTGCGGCGTCGTAGCTGTCGCCGTCCTTGTTGTAATAAAAGGCGAGGTCAATGGTCGCCATATCCTTTTCGATATCGAACGGGAATATCATCATGCGGTTGCTCTCGTCGGTGAGCCTTGCGGTCTGTCCGGGTTCGATATTCTGGGATTTTTCCGGATCGAGCAGAAAATCCCATTGTACGTTAGCCCGCGTTCCCGCCGTGTCCCATTCTCCGGTTTCAAGGTCGAGCGTGGAGGTATGTGGCAGGTTGTCGGCCATGAACGTCATCCAGTTCACCGAGTAGGTCTCCCTGAAGTCGGCACGGTCTTCACCCTCGGCGAGGGCCGACGATGGAGCAAGGACGAACGCGATCCATGTCATGGCATGCTCCATGTGGTAGCCGACCATACCCTCGTCGACTCCGGTGGTCGACTCCATGTTGACGTTATACACCGGCCGCGCCCAGAGGATATCCCTCTGCTCTGCGATCGTTTCGGGCAGCGTGTAACGAAGCGTGGGCGCTCCGCCGCCTTCGGGTACCCGTGCCACGGCATAGGAACTCTCCGCAAATTCGCTCACGTGGGGCGAGTAGGCGAAGAAGGTGTTGTTGAGTGAAAGATCGGACGGCCAAAATGCCTGCGGGTCGTATTCCCATGTATCCGGGTCTGCGGCCACGTCCCTGATCACCTTCTGATTGTCGAGCAGGTTTGCCGGATATGCCCAACTGCCTGTGTTCGGGATCGGCTCGGCGGTGGTGTATCCGAAAACACCCATTGAGGCTATCTCGTCGACGCCCAGTGTTGGGTAGCCCCTGGTCTTGTCGAGCGTGGACACTCCGAAGCGGAGTTCCTTCGGCCCACCCGGCCCTTCCGGACCGCACTCACGCTGTCCCGTGCAGCCCCCTGCGAGGAGCGCCGCGCAGCAGCAGGCCAATGTCACATATGTTTTCATAATACACATATTTTCAATATTTTATCATGGTACCGGAGTGGCGGTTCTCTGCACGATCACCGAACCGTATGTCGTTATCGAGTTCGTGACCGCGGGGGTGGTCGTTGCGCTCGCCGTCGCGCCTGTGGATGCGTCGGTCGGGTCGGCAACGTTTTGCAGGGCATCGGAGAGCGTCCAATATCTGGTGTCGAAGTTCACCGTGAAAACGTAACCCTTTCCCGTCCCGAGATCTGTTTCCCAATTGCCCACGATCTTTCGGCCGTCGAATATTAAGTATTCGCCCTCGGTGAACACGGCTTCGTATCCTGTCAAGTCTATCGTGATGTCGTGGGTGACGCTGTTCATCAGGTATACGGAGAAGTATTTACAGTCGTCGGACGCCGGGGTGTTCATATCTTCGTTGAGGTTCAGGTGGCCGAGCGACTCGATCGCCGAGTGGAGCCTTCTTTGGTCGATGCGTTCGTTGGTGGTGAGGGGCACGGGCTGGATCATTACCGCCACGTCCCAGTCGGTCAGCGTTAGGTCTTCGACCGAGACCAGCACCAGCTTCACGTCATAGCCGTCGATCACGAGTTGGTAATTGTACGACTTGCCTGGAAGCCACTCCTCGGGGTTGGACATCGGGACTTCGATCACGTCCTCCTCCCCTTCCATATCCAGCGTCACATCCATCGAGGGCGCGAGGCCCGACGTCCGTACCAAAGTCTGCGGCATCAGGAATAGGTAGCCATCCTCAGTGGTGAGATTTGTCACAGGATATTGCAAGACCACTTCGTTCAGTTCGCCCCCGGCGGTCGAGAGTGTGTAGCCTGTCATTTTCGTTTGGTCGACGCTCCATGTCGTGGTCGCGGCGCCGAGGTCGGCCTTTCCGGAATAGTAGAGGTTATTTAGTTTCACCGATTTCACGATGATATCCCTTTCTGCGTCGTTGTTGACCATTTGGGCCGAAAGGACGATGCGCGAGAGTGCGTGGTTGAAGAACAGCGTGACAGGCTGCGACCCCGAATAGCTCCCGGCCTGCTGGTTGTACACCGGCCGGGCGATCGTGAAGTCCACCTGCTCTTTGACGTTGGGTTTTACGCTGAATGCCAGCGTGGGCGATCCCGCAGCAGACACAGCTCCGGGCGTTACGCTCGCGGCGGGGCCGTAGGCGAAGAACGAAACGTATTTTCCCACAGGCCATGTCACCTTCGAGGCATAGCTCCACGTTATATCGTCGCCCGAAACGCTGCCCGTCACCGCGACGTTTTGTAGCAGCGGGCCTTTGTCAGTTGCCGATTCCCACGGCGCGGTGTGGCTCGTGGCCCATACGTCGAACCCTCCCCTTGCAGCCAGATCGGCGGCGTCCTCCAGCACCGCACCCCTTGTTCCGGGGCTTTCGGTGAACTTCGTCGCAAAGTTTATTCGCGAGCCCGTGCCGTCATCCTGTTTTTCGACCCTCCCGTCTTTGCAGGAGAGGGCGGCGGCGCAGATAAACAATAGCAATAATCTTGATTTCATATCTTCCTAAATATATGATTGGCGACCGGGAGGGCGACGAGGCCCATCCGGCCCGTGTGCGTATTTATTTGGTCGGCGAGGTGACGGGGTTGCCTTCGTATTCTTCCCACGGGTTGACGACCACCGCGAACGATATCTCACCGTTGACCGTGTAACCCGTTAAGTCGATCAGATAGAGGTAGCGTTTGCCGGGGGCCCACGCGGTTGTGTCCAGGTCTTTCAGAGCGACGGTGGCCGTGCCCCAGGTGTTTTCGCCAGAGATCCAGTTGGGAGAGCCGTCGAGGAACATAGTTCGCAGGCGGTAGTCGAACGTGAGCGAAGCCTCTGACCCGGCCCCGAACGTCTGCGGCATAAGCATCAGGGCATTGTCGTTGTCGTTGGCCGTTTCGCCCCCGGCGTTGCCCATGTATATTATGTCGGTGCTTTCACCGTCCGCGACAGTGGTGCCGGGCAACGGGGTATAGGTATATCCCCTGCTGCCGCCGACGTCCGACCATCCCGGAGTCTGCCCCAGCGTGTATGTCCCTCTGTCGTGCAGTCCCGTGAATTCGATGCTCTCCGGCTCGATCTCGATGCGCATCCCGGGAACTCCGATAATCCCGAAATTGACCTGCGAAAGGATGTGCCGGAATTCAAGGTTGACGATGGGTTCGTCCGTCAGTACCGCGGCCGCGATCAGTTCTTCCTGTTCGGCTGCGGCCGGGACGGAGTAGTCGAAAGAGTAGGTGTCGATGCCCTCGACTTCGTTGGATATGTTGGTGTTGGGAACGGGAAACCATGCATAGTACCACACCCGCGTGTCGAGCGAGGCCATCTGATCGCCATAGCTCCACTCCCCGGCTGTGTATTCGAGGCGGATCGGGTCTCCGTACGCTTCGTCGGCCGAACCTTCGTGGTGGGCGTGGATGACGAGCGTGTTGCCGTCCACCCACGAGTCGTTGGTGAACTCCGCCGCCCGGGCGGTGGTCTGTTTACCGAGTGTCGTGCGGAAGGTCAGTGTATTCCTGCCGTCCGTGGACGATTCGCCCCTACCCTCTCTGCAACCCGACGCCCCTAAAACAATGAATAATAATCCTATGATATAATTTTTCATAATAAGGTTGCTTTAAGGCATAGTAAAATCGGTTATACTGTTATTGGTACTTTAATAATCTCATCGTCCTCCCAGTCGCCGACCCCCACGCTTCCCTCGATCGGTTCGATGATCGGCAGGGTCAGTTCTATATACAGCGGGAGTGTCAGCCCGTACTCAATGGGGTCGTTGCCCGCGAGGTTGCTCTTCACCTTCTCGATGAACAGCGTCACCTGGTCAGTCACGTCCACCGTCCGCTCGAACGTCTCGCCGTCCTTCAGCACTATCCTTACATAGACCTCGTACCTTTTCTCCGGCATGTCGACCGGAGGGCCGAACGTCACGAATACAGGCGATTTCACGGTGCCCACATCCGCCCGCACGTCGGTCATTTCCGTATTGTTGAGGTTGAGTTGGTGGGTAACGAAGAAGTGCGACGGCATCCGCTCAGCCGCGAAGGCCGAACCCGCAAAGCCGTACACCTCCGCGTCGACGCCGTATGCGCTCGATATATTGGTGAGCCTCACGGTCACCTGCGACTCATAGGACATTGCCTGAGGGGTCATCTCCAACTCGGCCTCTATGTAGTCTTCGGGAATGTCGTTGACGATCACCCCGTCCTCATACTTCATCCAATACTCTCCGTCGGCGCCGATCTCCTGCCGGGCAGTCATCGAGGTGAATATCTCCATCGCGTTCGTGGCAACGTACTCGCCCTCGGCCCTGCCCAGTCTTCTGTGAGGTTCGCCCTCGAAGGCCACGGCCTCGAATGTCTCCAGCCTGTTGATATTGCGGAAGTAGACCCCATCGAGGTGGGTATCCTCGGCCTCGTACATCAGGCCGTTGAATATCATAACGTCGTACACTCCCGCCTCGGCCTTCATATCCACGTAATCCGGATGGCGGAAATACTCCTTAGCGTACATCCCCTCGCCGGTATATGCCACCGCCGTCGCATCCATATTCATATCCGCCCGACCGAGCGACGGCACCCAGTCGCCCTCCACATGGAGCAGCGGGTCGATCGTCACAAAGAGGTTTCTCTGATCGTCGCACCCTGCGACCACCGCGGCGGCGATACCTATTATAATAAGTAGCTTTTTCATCTCAACGTTCTTTTATTTATCAGCCATACGAGGTTCACGCGCACCTGTGTAAGCGCTATCCGCCCGACGTCGTACCTCGTCTCTTTCCACATCAGGTGCCCTTCACGCGGGCGGTTGTATGCCCTGACCTCCGGCGAGTGGAAGTAGCCGCCCATCACCGAGAAGCCGAGGTTGAAATTGTCCGAAAGCGCGAATGAGTAACCGGCGCTGAGGCCCGCCGACCAGAATTCGTCGCCATGATATCCCTTGCCCCACTGCACGTCGTAACGGCTGTTGGTCGTACCATAGAGGCCGATGTGCCAGCCAGTCAGTTTATTGCGGCGGGGATTGAACCAGTAGCTCAACTCAAATGTGCCTTGTACTATCTGGAGTGCATAGGTATTCTTTATGCGTGTATGTGCGTATGCGAAATCACCGGCGATGGAGAAGTGTTTGCCCAGAGGGATCTCGACGCCCAGATTGGGGCCTCCGATAAGGTCGAGGAGCAGGTTCGTCCGGAACGCGATCGGTTGGGTGACGATAACTTCGGGCTCTTCGACCTGTATGCTGAACGTCGGTTTGGAGATGACGGGCGGCTCGGGTGTCTGCCCCACCGCGGGACGGGTGGGATCCGGCTTTTCGGCTGTTTCCCCGGCCGGTTCGGTCTGCGGGTCGATCACGCCGAGCGGTGGGGTGAACCTCACCGTCGCGACACCAGTGCGCAGGTGGCGCAGGATCAGATTGGGAAATCGTATGTGTTCGGCTCGGTGGGGCCTGACACCTTCGATTGCAGCGGCTTTGTGTCCTATGTGCTGGCAAACAGCATTTACCCAGGTTTCACCCACACCACGGCGCAGGGGCTTTACAACATCTGCACACCGGTATCCCGCGCCGATATGAGGCCCGGTGATTTAATGGTGATTTAATAACATTCACAGGGACGTATAACGCGGGCAGGCCAGTTACCCACATCGGTATTGTCGTAAGCAACAGCCAATTCATCCATGCCGGCGACCCGGTGCAATACGCAAACATTGACGAACCCTATTGGCAGCAGCATCTCTATGCGTTTTGCCGTCTGCCCTGACCATACTCTACCACAAGGAGGATCACTTTTGGCAACTAAACTGCAAAAAGTGTGCGCCGAAATCGAGCGCACAAAGGCAAAAATCGCGGAGCTTCAAGCATCGCTCCCCGCGCTGGAAAAGCAGCGCGAGGAAATGGAGAACAGCGAGTGGGTCAAGGCACTGCGCACGGCCAACGTGGCCCCCGCGGACTTTACCGCCTTTATCGAAACCTACAAAGCAAATTTAGCCGGTGGTGCGCGGCCATCTGCGCCACCCGCGCCCCGGCCCCAACCCACAATGACGGAGGAAATGGACAATGAAGCATAAGATTTGGATGTTGACACCCTTGCTGGCGCTCACGCTCTGCGTGAGTGCTTTTCTTTTCCCGGTGACGGCCCACGCCCAGGTTTCCGACACCACGCCGCCCACCGTCACGGCCACGCTGACCGGCGATACCCTGACAGCCACGGCGAAGGACGAAGGCTCCGGCATCGCGGCCATCTTTGTTGGCAAGCATGAATTCTCCACCCTGGCCGATGGCGTGGCTAAGATTCCTTTTAAAGAATACGCCGGCACCACTGAGCAGAAAGTGGAGGTCTACGCGGTGGACGTGGCGGGCAACCGCTCCGAGGCTGTCCTCATTGCCAACC
>QMCD01002664.1_pt1 | contig 13289 bp, 12 predicted proteins | sample 1821841 | NCBI WGS metagenome assembly QMCD01 (sample SAMN01991225, study PRJNA193472) | Termite gut metagenome, whole genome shotgun sequencing project. | isolation source: worker | host: Macrotermes natalensis | reverse complement strand
AACTGTTTAAGATGCATTCACCTGTGACATCCAACACCGACCTCACCGAGTTTATACCTTATATCTGTATTGCGCAGGAGCTTCATATTGCAGGCATACTGGGCGAGCCGCTAATGGATGAATTATGCGAACAGGTATCGGCCAATACCCTTACACCGGAAAACAGCGATCTGATATTGAAAATCGCCCCTGCCCTCTCCTTCTGTGCCGTTTATCAGGCTTTGCCTTTCCATTGGGCTACTATCGTAAACAAGGGTATAACAATCCGGGAAAGTGAGAACAGTAAAGGTGTGGATATAAAAGATCTTGCTCAATTGCGACAATGGGTAAAGAACGATGCAGATGTGTTAAAACAGCAACTTGTGGATTTCCTGTACAAATACCGGACTAACTATCCTTTGTGGCAACCGGAAGATAAGTGTAAAAAAGAGATGGAATTCAACAGTGGATTTCATTTTCCGAAGCGTTAGCTCAAATTCCTGTTTACAATGCAATCTATTTAAAAAAAGACAGTTTCCAAAACTGTCTTTTTATTGTTTATGCAACTTAAGAATAGGCAAAAAAACTATTATTAACAATAAAAAGTCATTATTTTGACGTTAAAAACGATATTTCCAAAAATCATGTCATATATTTGTGCTCCGAAAAAAGACAATAAAGACAATAACAGAGTAAAGACAAAACTAATTGAACTGATATTTGTTAAAATATAAGACAACACAATAGACGTATTTGTTCAAACTATTAACTTATGAAGCTAATCACAAAGACTTTAATATTACATTTGATTGTAATAATAGCAATGTCGAACTTCTCAATGCTTACAGCGCAAATAACGATCGGTTCCAACCTTTCACCAAGGACAGGAGCCTTACTTGATCTCAAGGAGACAAATACAAGCGGCAGCAATTTAGCAAATTCTACAAAAGGACTCTTACTACCGCGTGTATCCCTGGTCAGCCTTCAAAGCTTGGTTCCTTTGGTTATCTCGGCAACCGAAGAGGAAAAAAAACAATCGACAGGTATGATTGTATATAATATGCAGGAAACACCGGAGCTCTCTATTGGGCTTAATATATGGGACGGAACTCAGTGGGTTCCCGTCTCCGATACCGGTTGCCCTCCAGATGTAGTTGCAGATTTCACCGTAGTTTCCGCTACGGTGAGAGGCACATATATAAAAGGGGTGGAACTTACTCCGCTGAACTATTTAAATATAGTACTGGATATTTCTGTTCCCGGAAAATATATTATCACCGGTACCACCACCAATGGTTATGACTATATTCTAACAGGCGAATTCCTGACAACGGGAGTACAAACGATTATGGCGCCGGGAAGTGGTACACCCGTTTTATCCACCAGCGATCTTACCGATGTGCCGGATGTGATAAAGGTGAAGATCAATACTCTTGAAACATCCTTGTCTAATCAGGTTCTCAGCAAACCATTAGATTATCTTATCGACTGTAACACTTTGGCTGTAAACGGAACATATCTGGTAGGAACGGAGTTGAATCCGTCAACTAATTACCTTACAATACAGGGTATGGCCACAGCACCTTCGACGGGAGGAATGTATGAGATAAAAACAGATGAAGTCAATGGATATTCTTTTGCAAAAACAGGTCTAATTTCAACTGGAAACCAGACATTTACAATACCAACGATAAATTTGACTGATAAACCGTTGACACAGGGTTTGAATAATTTTACCCTGACCACAAACAGTGCATTGTCTGCTACTACATGCCCTTTTACCATAAAGGCAGTATATCCTGCTTTATCGGTGTACATAAACAACATTTCATACGCAGGCTATCCTGCTTCTATGACTAATATAGCCGGGAATATAGACAACTACGGACCAAACGGAATATATGATAAAGTGGAGAAGATAACTTCTGCCACCGGTTCCACGGCTAATACAGTAGCCAATATGACAAATAAGGCTACCGATGTGACCATCATCAATTACAGTATGACTCTGAGTGCGACAGAGGCTGCGACAGCACTGGCTTATATCAAAAGCGGAAAGATACTTATCTACGCTGTAGATAACACCACCACCCCGGTGGCGGGTGCAGTATCGATAGTCGCAGGCCTGTTAGGAGTAAGCACATCATCCGTATTGGCTACCTATTCTGCCGCAACCAATGCCGAAGCCGGAATAATAGTAAATTCAACTACACTCACATCGCCGAACGACAAGCTTGTCAACGGACCTTTTGGTAATGCATCCGGATTATCTTTTGCCAGGGACGGCGATTACAACTGGAAGATAGATCTGGCAGCGTCAGTTACGGATACTTCTGTTCGAAGCCGGTTTATCCCTATAGCCAAAGTTTCGGACGGAACTGCGCGTATTCTGCTGGTGGAGGACAGTGACAGCAAGGGCGCGCTCATTCTGCTGGCAGACGGGGGTGCATGGGCTAATCTGGCTAATAGTGGTTATGAACCGAAAAAGATACTGTTCAGCAACATTCTGGCATGGGCAGTGGACAGGCTCAATGAGTAACTTAACTCGAAGATAATATAGAGGGCAGCCGATGAGCTGCTCTCTCTGTTTCCGTACGCTGAAGAATATTGCTTAAAAAGAAAAAGTCCCCGATATCGCATCGCTGACTTCTTCAACCTTAACACAAACTTTACAAAACTACATAATGATAACGCAGGATTACATAATAATGTTCTATCATAGCCGTTAAACTTGGTTAAGAACATGCTACGGAAACAGGTAAACATATCAGACAACATCTCAATGATAATAAGAAAATCCCCTGTATACACTATAATACAGGGGATTTCTATTCATAAATATTTTATCAATTGCCAAGCCGTTCTTTCAGCAGGCCTGGTATCTCCGACGGCTCTTTCGCCACCCGCACACCCGCAGCTTCCAGTGCAGCAATCTTATCGGCGGCAGTACCCGAACCACCAGCTATAATAGCACCGGCATGCCCCATCTGTTTACCCTGGGGAGCCGCCTGACCTGCTATAAAGCCGACAACAGGTTTTGTCACATGCTTACGGATATATTCAGCAGCCTGTTCTTCTGCATTACCACCTATTTCGCCTATCATAACTATGGCATCGGTATCGGGATCATTTTGCAGCATCTCCAGCAATTCACGGTAGTAAAGTCCCACTACAGGGTCTCCGCCCATACCTACGGCAGTGGACTGCCCCATACCGTTTGCCGTAAGATGATACACAACCTCATAGGTTAATGTACCGCTCCGGCTGATAACACCTATATTCCCTTTCTTAAAAATCTGTCCCGGAAGTATTCCTACAAGGCATTTGTCGGGCGACATCAATCCCGGGCAATTAGGTCCTATCAGCATCACCCCTTTCATCTGGGTATAACGGAATGCCTTCACAGCATCCAGCGTAGGGAGCCCCTCGGATATGCAGATAATGAGTCTGACTCCTGCATCGGCTGCTTCCATTATAGCATCTGCCGCAAATTTAGCAGGAACAAATATAATGGATGTATTGGCCTGCGTCTGTTGCACAGCCTCATATACAGTATTGAATACAGGTACGCCGAGTATCTCCGTACCACCTTTTCCGGGCGATGTACCGCCTACAATATTTGTACCGTATTCTAGCATCTTCTTTGTATGGAAACTGCCGTCGCGTCCGGTTATTCCCTGTACTATCAGTCGTGTGGATTCGTTTATTAGTATACTCATATTTTTTTCAGTTAACAGTTAACAGTCATCAGTTAACAGTGTTAATATTTATTGATTATTAAAAAAGCGATATTTTTTATGATGTTTTGATAACTGTTGACTGATTACTGCCAACTGCTAACTGCACTGCCTCTCCCATAGTTTCCGCCACTTTGAAGCGGGTTCCTGCAAGCATATCGCGTCCCTGCTTTTCGTTAGTGCCTGTAAGGCGGACGATAACGGGAATATCGGTTTCCAATTGTTCGAAGGCGATAAGCAAACCCGAAGCCACATCGTCGCAACGGGTTATGCCGCCGAATATATTGATCAACACTACTTTCACTTTCGGGTCTTTGAGCAACAAGGTCATGGCATCTATCACCTTATTGGGATTGGAGCTGCCGCCTATGTCGAGAAAATTGGCAGGTGTACCGCCATACAGTTTTATCATGTCCATAGTGGCCATGGCAAGACCTGCTCCATTTACCATACAGCCTATTTCGCCATCGAGATGCACATAGCTGAAACCTTTCTCCTTGGCATAAGCCTCTGTTTTTTCTTCTTCGGTAGGCTCAAAGAGGGCATGTATCTGCGGCTGACGGTAGAGCGCATTGTCGTCGAAGGTCATCTTGGCATCTATTGCTATCAGGTTGCCTTCTTTGGTGAGTACCAGCGGATTGATTTCGGCCAGTGACGCATCTTTATCTACGAACAGTTTATATAGTTTTTGCAATATTACCGCCAATTGATTCACCTGGTTTATTTCTTCGAATATAGTGAATGCAAACCGCCGCGCCAGATAATCAGGAACTCCGATAAAAGGATCAATGGCAAATTTATGTATCTTTTCCGGTGAATGTTCGGCTACTTCCTCTATATCCATACCACCTTCGGCACTCATCATCAGGATGACAGATTTAGTATTGCGGTCGATAACAAAGCTCACATAGTATTCCGAGCCGATATTCACGGCTTCACTCACAATAATTTTCGTAACGGGAAATTCTTTGATACTCATACCCAGAATATCCGTTGCATATTGTTTTACATCCTCCCTGTTCTTTGCCAGTTTAACTCCTCCTGCTTTACCTCGGCCGCCGGTAAGCACCTGTGCTTTTACTACCACCCGTTCCATATTCAGCCCGTCGTACGCAGTAACAGCTTCACCAGCTACATTACAGAGTACATACTTTTCAACGGGAATGCCATAAGACGAGAATAGATTTTTTGCCTGATATTCGTGTATCTTCATAGGTATAAAAAAATTTAAGTAGTTATTAAATTGATACCTTTTCTTTAACAGCTAAATTTACAGGTAAGTTTTTTAATAAAGTACATTTTATAGATAATTTTAATTTAAGAGGAGATAGATGCTGTTTATATAGCGGATACTAAGTAAAAGGAGTACAACGGAAAAAGTTAAATATTAACCTGTTACCTCAAAATATGCCTGTAAGATACCCCCTAACCCAAACTTTTATTTATCTTTGACACTGTTAATTAAGATATGCCCTAACGAATCTAACGTATGAAAAAACTATTTAAGTACCTATTAATTGCAGGCATACTATGCAGTTATGCATCATGCAATACAAAGAACAAGCAACAACCGGAAGCTGGTAATCAACCAAAAACCGTGACAGTAACCAAAGCCGAACAAAACGGATGGTATTTGTCTATGCAATCCTATACCTTCCACAAGTTCACCTTTGCCGAAGCTATCGACAAAACCCACGAACTGGGAGTGAAATACATCGAGGTATTTCCCGGACACAAACTGGGCGACAAATGGGGTGACAAAGTATTCGGCATAGGACTCACCACCGAAGAACGCAAGGAAATAAAGGAATTTGCCGAAAGCAAAGGTGTAAAAATAATCTCCACCGGCGTATATACCACAGATAACCCGGACGACTGGGAAAAAGAATTTATCCTGGCTAAAGAGATGGGCATGGAGTTCATCTCCTGCGAACCGTCCATAAAAGACTGGGACCTTATAGAAAGCCTCGTTAACAAATATGGCATAAAGATAGCCGTGCACAACCATCCGCAGCCGTCAACCTACTGGAATCCAGACCTGCTGCTGGCACAGATAGCCAACCGAAACCCGATGATAGGAGCATGTTGCGACGTGGGTCACTGGCGCCGCGAGGGATTAAATCAGATCGACTGTCTCAAGAAACTGGACGGGCGTATCGTATCGCTGCACTTCAAGGATATAGCCGAAAAGAAAGAGGGAGAAACCGAACAGCACGATGTGATCTGGGGAAAAGGTATACTCGATGTGGAAGGAATGCTAAAAACACTTAAAGCACAAAACTTTAAAGGATACATATCTATAGAATATGAGAACAACTGGGACAATTCCGTTCCGGACATAAGGCAATGTATCGACTACTACACAACAATAACTGAGGAAATCTTTTGAAAGGCTTCATACTTCATCGCCTAAGGCCGGAAATTTTCCGGCCTTTTCTGTTTATATTAAGAAACTGTTTTTTACAACATTTAAAATATTGGAAAGAACTATTGTCCTGTATATTTGTTTAAAATACAATCGTATAGTCATTTACAGATTAAAAATTCACAGATTATGAGCACAGATAATAGTAAAGGGAAACATCTCACCGATGAAGAAATAGAGCAAATCAAGCATCTGGATGCAGATCAGGTATTTGGCAACAACGATCAGGCTCTCGATATAAACATGGAAGAGAGGGAAGAATCGGAAGGAGATGATGATCCGTCTCGCAGACAAAGGGATATAGCAAAAGAAGCCGAAAGAGTAAGGGAAAAACTAGACCGCAAATCGAATGATGTGAGAGATTACAATTCGGATGCAAGAGAGATACCTATGTAATTACCCTTCGTCGGAAGTAATAAATATACCTCTGTCTCATAACTACTTATTAGTAAAAGACAGGGGTTTATCTTTCAAAGAGCCAGCCATACAGCAAACTATTATATACACAGCCTCTTTTGATTTGATAAAAACAATCGCTTTTCGTACATTTACTTCAAATAGCAGATAAATGCAATATATGTCCGGCAGAAATACAATAAAACAACGCAGTTATATAAATATGCTCGCTATCGGTATCCTTATCGGTGGCATTATCATGTACCTCTTTGGCGGCAAAGACAAAGGAGGGGAAAAAGTGGAAGTTTCGCACAATATGATTGTGGAGAAAATAGAAAGTCTCGGCAATCTGGAAGTGTTGAAATACAACATTCAGGATATGGTGGAATATAAGAAGGTGCGCCAGTGGCTGCCAAATGCCAAGACTGCACTCATAGTATCGGGTGAAGTGATCTGCTGCATAGACCTCACCCGCCTCAAACCCGAAGACATATACACCTCCGGCGATTCGATACGCCTGACTCTGCCCGCCCCCGAAATATGCCATGTAGCAATAGACCATTCGGCCTCGCGCATCTACGATATGCAATTCGGGTTGTGGGAGTCGACACAAATAGCCGACGAAGCGTACCGCCAGGCCGAAAAGCAGTTGCGCGAACAAGCTGCAAAACTAGACATGGACAGCAAAAGCCGCGATAGTGCCGTAAACCTGCTACGCCCTATTTTGCAGGCTATGGGCTTCGACCATATATTTATCACCTTCGGGCAAGGAAAAGGATACAAGGAAAAATAAAAACACAAATTCTGCGCTATCCAATATTTATCCGGAAATCTACTATTACCGGCTCAGCGTTCTCTTTAAAGTTTCATATAAATTATGGCACAAATTTTGTTTTTAACATAAAAATTGAAACTTCATGAAACCGAAAACTAAAAAGAGAATCAAGAGAACAATGATTATAATACTTTCAGTAGCAGCACTATTAGCAATCACAATTGCAATATTTGTCAATCAGCCGAGTTTTGGACGTACACCAGGCGGAGAGCGCAAAGAAAGGGTGAAGAACTCACCTAATTACAGGGATGGAAAATTCCAGAATCTGAGCTATACGCCACAACTAACGGGAGACAAAGGATATATAGGTATTATGTATGATTTCCTTTTTGCAAAACATGAGCGCGTCACTCCTACCGATAAAATTCCTTCAGTGAAAACCGATTTACTCCATCTCGACCGCAACGAAGATATACTGGTCTGGTTTGGTCATTCATCCTATTTCATACAGATAGACGGCAAGCGCATACTGGCCGATCCGGTCTTCAGCAAGGCTGCATCGCCTGTTTCGTTTGTCAACAAAGCATTCGACGGTGCTGACGGATACACGGCAGAAGACATGCCTGATATAGACTATCTCTTCATTTCGCACGATCACTGGGATCATCTCGATTATAAAAGTGTAATGGCTCTCAAAGACCGCACGGGTAAAGTAATCTGTGGACTGGGCGTAGCAGAACATTTCGAAAGATGGGGTTTTGATATGGACAAGGTTGTAGAACTGGACTGGAACGAGGACGCCGTTATCGGTGACGGATTTACGACATATTGTCTCCCTGCCCGGCATTTTTCGGGTCGCGGACTTTCGCCGAATCAGTCGCTATGGGCTTCATACCTTTTGCAAACACCTACAATGAAAATATATCTGGGCGGCGACAGCGGATATGACACCCATTTTGCCAAAATAGGCGAGCGCTTTGGTAAGATAGATCTGGCCATACTCGAAAACGGACAATATGGCACAGGATGGAAATATATACATATGATGCCCGAAGAAGTGGTACAGGCAGCGAAAGACCTGCATACACAGGTACTTTTCCCCGTGCATTCATCTAAATACGCTCTGGCAAACCATTCGTGGGACGACCCTCTGAAAAGGGTTACGGCTGCAAGCAAGAGAGAAGATATGCGCCTGCTGACACCAATGATAGGCGAAGTGGTGAATCTGAAAGACAGCACACAGACATTTAAAGAATGGTGGGTGGGGATTGAGTAAGAGAAAAGGGTACGAACCTTAAAGTCCGTACCCGCACATGAAATACAAAAAAACTAATTATTGCTATCGGCAGCAAGTTCTTTTACAATATCCAGATCTTCCACCACCAACCGCTTATAACCGTTATTGATGGTAAAAATACTTAGCGTATCCAATATTTTGCGGCGAAGCTGATGAATGACCGTATGGTTGTAGAGCACATACGAATTGATAATCTCATTGGCATTTCCGCTCAGGTTGCCTGACCCCGACAGGCCTGCCAATGTAGGCGAAGTAAGGCGGTGAGCGGATATGATTTTCTGGAAAATAATCTCATCCACATTGTTGTACAGATCGGCATTGTTACTCGCTGTATACGATGTTACCACGGGCTTTACTTCCTGACTTTCGCCCCAAAGTACAACAATACTGTTTGCCCCGTTAGTCCCTGCATAGCTGCTCTCGATATCTTTCTGGAATTGTTCTTTCTGATCTTCTGCCGGATTACTCGGCATGGTAATAATGGTTGAGGGTACAAAACCATTGTTGATAGAGTTGCGGTAAAATTTGCCCAGCAAGCCATCCGCTTCTATATAATTCAATGCGGAATAATACTGGGGCACAGGGTAATAATCGAGACTCGGCTCATAATCCTTGTAATAGAAAAGATACGGAACACCTTTCTGCATTTCTTCGGCCCCATATGCCTTTATCTCTACCGGAGCGAATTTTCCGTATGTCTTGCGCCAATCGTTAGACAGGAAGAAGCTAAGAAAAGTTCCGAACTCGTTGATCTCCCCCACTCTCACTTTACTGAAATCGGTATGATAAAGGCTTACAGTCTTGCCGTTTTCGTTCAGTATCACCTGAAAACAATATCCGCCGAAAGTCACGTAATCTTTTGCTATTTTTTCTATCAATGCATCCCAGTCGTCGGCAGGGTTAGGTTGACCGTAATACTCCCCGTCCCTCACTCCTGTTCCGCAAATATAGGTCACTTTATTTTCTATCACTGCCTTGTTGATCGCCGATTCATTGTTCAGTTCTATGATTCGTTGCGGCAGCAGATTGTCTCGGTCGTAACTCACCCAGCCTTTTGTGTTGCGGGTGAATGTGGGGTACGATTTTACTGATTGGGATAATTTAATTACTGAATAATTGGCTCCTGTCGAATGTTGTTTCCGAATGTTGTTTCATATTTTCCGTTTTTTTCATTGGTGTTTTTAAAGTATAGATAAATTATTTTTATTTTGATAACAGAATGGAAGAGTTTTATTTAACTTCGTTCGTTCAAAATACAAGCACATATGCATAGCAAATCGACAACTGATGAAATAAGGGAAAGATTCGACAACGATGTAGAACGTTTTTCCAATCTGAAAACAGGGCAAGTATCGACTATAGATTCTGCAATTTCACTCGAACTGATTACAGAATCGGCGAAAAGACTTTGTCCGGATGCTAAAAATCTACTCGATATAGGTTGTGGTGCAGGCAATTATACACTGAAAATGTTATCGAAGCTGCCCAATCTCAATTGTACCCTGATAGATTTGAGCCAACCGATGCTCGATAGGGCAAAAGAACGCACAGGTATAGTAACAACGGGCGCTATAAAAACCATACAAAGCGATATCAGAACTGCAGAACTGGAAGAAGAATCGTATGATATCATTCTGGCGGGAGCCGTTTTGCATCATTTGAGAGATGATGAAGACTGGTTCGCAGTCTTTGCCAAGTTGTATAAGATACTCAAGAGGGGCGGATGCCTGATGATATCGGATTTGATAACCCAGCAATCGGAAGTACTCGACAGCTATTTCACCGATAAATATACCGAATACTTATCGGGTATCGGAGGCTTGGAATATGCACATAACGTACTGGCATATATAGAGAAAGAAGATAGTCCCAGGCCACTCATTTACCAGTTAAACCTGATGAAACAGGTTGGATTCAGCGAAGTAGATGTATTGCATAAGAATATTTGTTTTGCAGCATATTGTGGTATAAAATAATAAACCGGACAGATGCTCACTCTTAACCAATTAGACGAACTACTGCATAAATCGGCCTGCGACTACGAAATAATCAGGCACAATGAGCCTATATTAAAAACAGAGGACGCTGATAAGTACTTCGATAGTAGTAAAGCCGCTCCTGCATTTATCATAAAAACAGAAAATGGCTTTGTCACACTCATTGTAAGTGCCCAAAACGGGAAAATAGATTTCAAAAAAACGGGTAGTAATATAGGCTTCGCGACATTCAGCCTGGCTGACAGGCTAGATGTGAAAAGGGCGACCGGCTATGAAACAGGCTCGGTTCCTTTGATCGGGCATAATTTGCCTTGCTTTATCGATAAAAGATTATTGGACTTTGACTATGTTTATGGAGGAACGGGCGACAGTTTGCATACATTAAAGATAAATCCTGAAAATATCGTATCGCTGCTTGATGGCAAAACAGTAGAAATATCAAAAAAGGAAGTGGTTTGAGTACAGAGGAAAACCGGACAATATCAGTCTTCTTTATCCTCTGCAAATAATATCTGCTCAACGTCTTCTTTCGGCATCCCTGCCTTAAGTAATTTGTTCCGTAAGTCCAGTTTGCGGAAATTCATATTCTCCTTGTGCGGACGTACTCCCAACAGGACTGCGACATCGTTACGTTTGTATCCGCAATAGTATAGCATAAACAACAGCAACTCCTTATCTTTCAGTACCGACAGTACATTTTCACCATACGGCTGTTTCTGAAAATGCTCTTTAGCCTGTCCCACGAGCTGCTCATTGGTATTTTGCCTGAAGCTTTCCACCATCTTCTTTATTTTCACATAAAGTTCGGGTTCCTCTTTGGCTCCGAATTCTTTAGCCAGCGATTTAACCTGTTTATCTATTTCCACCCATTCGGTCACAATATTACGGTATATACCCTGCATATACGTCAGACTTTCGTCCTGATGTTCAAGTAGTTTCTGTTGCACGAGTGATTGCTCCTCCAGCAATTTGTTGCGCTCGTCTATCCTCTGGCGTTTGAGCCGCATAGTTCTGTTATTGAAGTATGCTATTACCAATACGATGAGTACGAGTGATATACCACCTAGTAAGTAGAGATAGTTGCGCATGAGCAAACTATCCAGCTCTTTCTTATGGAGGGCTGCTTTATATTTTTTATCTGCCTCCGACAATTTTTGCAGACTGTTCGATTCATTTATCTGCCGGGTAACATCCAGCAGTAAGTTATTGTAATGCAATGCTTCCTTGTAGTCTCCATTTTCTTCGTGGTAGCTCGACAAAGATTTATAAAGGTCTTCCAGTGTTCTCGGATATGTTATTTTGGCCAAATGCTCTTTCATCAGGTCAGAATAATATTTTGCCGAATCCGGTTGATTCTGATTATGATATAATTTCAGAAAGCTAAGGCATATCCTTATTGCCTCTTGTTGGTCGGTAGTTTCGGCAAGCGCAGTTCTCAGATAGTCAGCAGATTTCTGATGATCGCCCTTTTTACGATACAGCATCCCCAACATATGGGTGAAAGACACCTGAGACGGAACATTATTCAGTTCTTTCGAATAACGTAAACCTTCGTCAAAATAATAATAGGCGCTATCCAGTTTTCCCTCCGCCTGATAAGCTATACCTGTAAATCTCATTATCTGTAGCCTGAAGGTTTCCATTCCTCCATTCTTCGCATAGTAATCCAATGCCTGTTTGTAGTTGACAATAGCACTGTCCATCACACCTTTTTCATAATACAGGTTACCGATACTATGCCGGCTTTTGCCCATGAGTAAATTATTACCGGCTTTACGGGCGTAATGACCTGCCAGCATAAAATGCTCCAATTCCTTATCGGGAGTATTATTCGCATGATATACACCTGCTGTATAATAGTGTGCGAGAGCCGACAGATAAGGATCATTTTTAGTATCAAAATACCTTTGTGCATCAAAGACCAAAGTATCGCTTTTTATATCCTTACGCATCAAAGATTTTGCCTGAACATGCAGTAAAACATACCGCATATAGCTGTCCTGATCCATACCCGAAGGATTACGGATAGAATCGAGCAGAAGAAGCGCTTCGGAAGGATTATCTTCTATTTTAGTCTGTGCTTGCTCCAATAGTTTTGCAGGATGCCCCCCTTCCTCACAAGAATAAAGAAAGAGTATAAATAGAAGAGAATATGTAAGACTTTTAGCTAATGCTATTTTGCTCATTAAAAAAGAACCAGACTAGAAAAGGTTCGGGATTACAAGTCCCGAACCCCCTCAATATTGTTATTTGAAAAATTTAATATCAATCAATTTCAAAGGTACCATATTTTTTCAAAGAAGTAGCAGTATTTACAAATGTTATGGTATATGTGCCTGCTGGAAGTGCAGAAATATTTACCGACAATTTGCCTGAATATGACGTATTTACAACCTTTGTGTAATATACAGCGCCAGCTTCGTCTTTAACGGCTACAGTTACAACACCTAAATTAGCACTGAATGATACTACCAGACTCTTATCATCAACCATTTTTACCGATATAGGAGATATAGGAGACATAACAGCCATTCGTGCAGCCGGAGGATTTATAGTTGGACCACCTTCACCGGGTCCGTCTCCCACTGGAACATCTACTATTTTACCAGCAAAAGCCGTTCCCCCCAGACACAACATAATAAACACTAAGAAGTAAAATTTTGTTCTCATAATTATTTATATA
>QMCD01001647.1_pt1 | contig 13294 bp, 11 predicted proteins | sample 1821841 | NCBI WGS metagenome assembly QMCD01 (sample SAMN01991225, study PRJNA193472) | Termite gut metagenome, whole genome shotgun sequencing project. | isolation source: worker | host: Macrotermes natalensis | reverse complement strand
TCAGCTGACTAATTTGGCTAATTCCGGTTTTAAGTTGTTCGGGTGTTTCCTTTGCCCCGAAAATCTTCGCCTTGGAGAAATCGACTCCGTAGAAGTTTACTGTTTTAACATTTTCAATAGTTGTTTCCTGCGCTTGTAGTAACAGGAAAGGCGATGTTAAGAGCATTAATAAGAGAATCATTTTTTTCATACTATTATTATTTAATTTAAAGTTTCGCTTTTCTCTTGTATAATCCGTTTCACTTTGCGCGATGCTTCGGATTGTTGTTTTTTCTTTATTTCTTCTATTGGCGCGATGATTACCCGCGGGCGTACCCGCAAGCCGGCATGTAAAAACGATTCCACTTTTGCCACATTCGCCTCGCTTTCGTTTTTCAACGACAAGTAGAGTATAATATCATCGGTTTCCAGTTCGGTAGAGGCCACTTCCATTACATAATCCACAATGTCTTCGCAAGAATTAATTACTTCAAATATCATTGGCGGATACAGGGTGGTGCCTTTAAATTTAATCATTTGTCCTTTGCGGCCGATGATAGGAGAGATACGCGCCGCCGCACGTCCGCAGGCGCAGGGCTCGGCTATCATATAGCATAAGTCGTTGGTGCGGTAGCGGAGCAGCGGCATGCCTTCTACGCCCAAGGTGGTAACGACCAATTCTCCTACTTCGCCCGGCGGTACTATGTTACCGTACTCGTCCAGCACTTCGGCAATTAAGATACCGGGGTGTATGTGCCCTCCCTGCCCGCAGGTACATTCGGTAAAGGCCGTTTGCATCTCGGTAGAGGCATAGGTCGAAAACAGCTCTACGTCCCAACGTTTCTTTATCCGCTCGCCGATTACGTTCAGCGATAAATCTTCGCGGCGAATGTTCTCGCCGATGCACAAAACCTTTTTAACCGTAGAACTTTTATAGTCGATATTATTCTGCTCGGCATATTCTATCAGTTTGATGATAAACGACGGCACCGCCACTAGCACCGTTGTGCCCATACGAAAGATAGTATCCCACTGCATGGAGGGCACGCCGGGCCCTGTACGGATAACGGCCGCATTCAACAAATGAGCGCCCTGGTAGTAGGCCATACCGGCCATAAATTGCTTGTCGAGCGTAAGCGCCAGCTGTACCACATCGGTGGCCGACACATTCATTGCTTCGTAGGTCAGCACTTCGTTATAGGCTAAGCGGTACAAATCATTTTTTGTTAAGGCAATCACCACCGGTGCGCCCAGCGTTCCCGACGTGGTAGTATATTCCAGTACTTCCTTTTTATCTACGCACAAAAAGTCTTTATTGTACAATTGCAAGTCGCGCTTAGTAGTGGGCGGAATAACCTTTAGCTGTTCTATTGTTTTTATCTTACGGCTGTCGATATTGTTTACCTTGAAAAGATTTTGGTAGAACTTGCTATGGGTGCTCACATAACGAATCAAGTCTTGCAGTTTTTTCTCTTGCAGGCCTTGTATTTCTTTTGCCGAAAGCAGGTCGGTGGCTACGGGTTCAAAACTCATGGCGTATCTTTTTTCGTGCATTTTTCTATCAGCTTCACTATCTCCGTGCGTTGTTTTTCGTTTGGTATTTCTTTCTCCAATGCCTGGTGGTAGTAATCGACGGCAGTGGTATACTGCTTTTCTTTGAGGTATAAATCGCCGATATGTTTATAGGTATAATAATAGTCCGGGTTCAATTCGATTAAACGTTCTTTTGCCGTTAATCCTTCTTCCAGCTGTTGCTTGTAGGCTACATAGTCTTTCCATTCGTGATTGATAGTGGCCGTATCTGCCGCCATGTTCCATTGTTCGATAGACACGCCTTTCGGCCCCGGTTTCTCCGTAGCGGCAAAAACGCTATCCAGATTATAGGCCATCATCTTTCCCATTTGGCAGGGCGACGTAGAAACCCACATCGTGCGCGTTTCCGGTTGAAAGATTACGCCATGGTGCGCCAGCAGCTGGTTAATGCTTTTTTCGTTTCCCAAGCCGATATTGGCATTATTTAATCCCTGCTTGTCGCGTAGCAGTTGTAGCATTTTCGTCGGGTTAAACACTTCTTCTTTGGCCGCCCATTCTTCTATCCGCCGGTAGCGGTAGCCCGACGAGGTTTGCGACACGGCGCTCTCGTCGTAGTAGGCCGGGCTTTGAAAATGGTTGGTACAAATAAAATAATCTTTCTCGCTTTCGTACACTTCCAGCGAGCGTGGTTTCTTCTCGACGCAAACTATCTTCTTATCTTCGGCCGACGCAATGGTAAACAGTTCCGACACAAATGTCTTTTTGGAGCGGATAATGGCTACGGCTTCTTCTATGTTACGCGCATATTGCAATACTTCCCTTGCCACTATCGAAACGGGGGTGCCCGATGTATAAGGAATAGAGGTAGGCGCCGCATTCAGCTCTATGGCCAGCCCGTGTTCATTCATGCCCGACACTACTCCCATCATGCTGCTCCAGGTGATGAAGGCATGCTTATAGCCGTTGTCGGGGTTGACAAACAGTATCATTTTGTTTTTGGCAAAGTCGTCGCCCACATAGAAGTCGAAGTTGCGCCCCATGAGCAGCGAGCCGTCTTCCGAGCGGCTGTCCCACACGCCGAAGGTAGAGCAGCCCACGAACCCCATTACCTGTACGGCGTGCCCAATGTCGTGCGCCGCATGGTAGTTCATCATACGCTGGTAGGGCCTTCCTATGGTGTCAAATTCCGGCTGCGTATATTTCGAGATAGCATATATCTCTTCCTTGTATTCTTCGGGGATATAGTCGCCCAAGTTCCGGTTGTAGATACCGATAAAGACACGTAAGAATTTTATCAGCGATTCGGACGGCACCATGTCGTATATCTGCCGCACGAAAACGTCTTCCTGAACTGCCATCAAGTCTTTCGACAGCGCCCCGCTCACGCTCCCCCGGTAGAGAGGGGCGCCTTCGATGTACATCTCCCAAAGGCCTTCTTCGTTTTGCAGCAGCCACGAGTTGTCGCAGGTAAAATAATTGTCGTCAACCACCCGGCGTTCGAGCATCGCCACGTCGTTATTGTCGGGCAAAGTAGGGAGGAAATAGGCGCATCGTATTAGAAACACTACCAGCCAAACAATCAATAGCAGTACACCTATGCTCAGAATTTGAAGCGTCATGCGTTTTTTCACCGGTTATAGATATTTTCGGATTATTTTAGTACGGGTGCAAAGGTACGCAGAATATTTGAATTACGAGGCAGGAATTATTCTTTTTACTACCTTTGTAGACTTAATAAGAATTGTTATGTTGATATATCACGGCGGATATTGTGAGATAAGAAAACCACAAATACTACGTAGCGCCTATCCCAAGGACTTCGGGCAGGGTTTCTACGGCACTAACCTACCGAAGCAGGCGGAACGATGGGCAAAGCGTTACGAAAGCCCTGTGGTATCCATCTACAACTACACTCCCGGAGCAGGGTTGACCGTGTTAACATTTGAAGAAATGACGGAAGAATGGTTAGATTTTATTGTAGCATGCCGTAATGGAGAGCCCCACGAATACGACATTGTGGTAGGCGCTATGGCAAATGACCAAATATATAATTACATTGCCGATTATATCAGTGGCGTTATCGACAGGGAACAATTCTGGGTGCTGGCTAAGTTCAAGCACCCTACCCACCAGATGAATTTCTGTACGGAAAAAGCATTGCAATGTCTTACCTTTAATGAAAGCCGGAGGATTTTACGATGAAAGGCAGAGAGCAGAAAGAATATAATGACCTCTTTTTCTTGTGTAGCTTGCTTGAATACATCAGGCGGAAAACAAAGAACCGAAGCCATACCGTTGTTACGGCTATTGGGGGAGACCGGTTGCAACATTATTTAGACCTTGCCGATGTGTACCATTGCGATAATATCGACCGGGTAGCCGATGAGTTAATCGAAAAAAGCGGCCTCTCTGCCGGTACGTTCGATAATATCAGTGCTGCCGAATACAAAGTTCCTACGCATTGGGAAATCGGGCGAATATATCAACGGTTGATTACGGCTATTGCAGAACGGCAACACCTGCCGTTGATAGATGCCTTACAGTTGGCCTACCATTCTCCCATTACCGGGAACATCGAAAACTACGACAGCAGCATGTACTACGAGAACCCGGAATATATCTACCAGTCTTACCTCCACGGGAGCCCCTTGTAGCTACTGTTACGCCCAAATTTTTACATCTGCCGTTTTTTCTCTACATTTGCGGCAAAATATGAAACTATGAAACACCGTGTATACTCCGAAATAAAGTCCTACCTCATCATGACTGTCGGGCTTATCATCTATGCGTTCGGCTGGGTAGTATTTATGATTCCTAACGAAATTGCAGGGGGCGGAGTGATTGGTATAGCCACCATTATTAATTATGCTACCAATTTCCCGGTAAGCTACAGTTACGTTATCATCAATGCGGCGCTGGTTATTATCGGAATGATGATAATGGGGCGCGGGTTCGGCATCAAAACTCTTTTCGGCATAGCAGTGGCCACGCTCTTGTTTGAGTTTATGCCGGATATTTTAGGCGAAGCGTTTATTGCCGATACCTACATCAAAAATAACAACCTGCTGAATGCGCTTATCGGCGGGACCTTGAGCGGCATCGGCATCGGCATGGTATTTATGCAAGGCGGCAGCACCGGCGGAACAGACATTGTAGCTATTGTGTGGTCTAAGTTCAACAACACCTCGCCCGGGCGGGTGTTTATCTTCTGCGACCTGATTATTGTAGGCTCCATTCTGCTGTTGCCCGGCAAGACCTTCGAGAATGTTATTTACGGGTACATCGAAATGGTATCTTTCTCGTATGTTATAGATTTGGTGCTGTCCGGCAATAAACAGTCGGTACAGATAATGGTGTTCTCGCCACACTATGCCGTCATTGCCGACCGGCTTACCAGCGATCTCGAGCGCGGGGTAACCCTGTTGGACTCTACAGGCTGGTACACGAAGAAAGAGGGAAAAGTAATTGTAGTGGTGGTGCGTAAGAACGAAGCGAACGCCGTATACAAAGTAATAAAGGAAGTCGACCACAAGGCATTTATCTCCGTAGCGAATGTGATGGGCGTATTTGGCGAAGGGTTCGAGCAAATTAAAACAGGGAAAATCTCATGGAAAAAAGCAAACGAGTCAGGAAAGAAATAACGTCGTATCTGTTTATCACTATCGGCTTGGCCACTTATGTGGTGGGCTGGGTGGCTTTCTTGCTGCCCAATCGCTTGGTAGGCGGCGGTGTCAGCGGTATCGGTGCGCTCATTGAATACGCTACCGGCTTCCCGGTGAGCTATACCTATTTTATTGTAAACATATTCCTGTTGATACTGGCCGTACGGATACTGGGCAAAGGCTTCGGCGTAAAAACAGTGTATGCCATTATTGTTACCTCCCTGTTCTTTAAGATTGCGCCTAACGTTATTCCCACCGAGTTAGTGGCCGACTTAGCGGCCAACGGCAAGCTGGTGTCTGCATTACTCGGCGGTGCCCTGTCGGGTGCGGGCATAGGTCTTGTGTTCAACCAGGGCGGCAGCTCCGGCGGTACCGATATTGTGGCACTCATCATTAATAAATACCGCAATATCTCGCCCGGCCGCATTATCTTGACTATCGACATGGTGATTATCGCCTGCTCGTTCCTCGTGTCGGATGAGCTGACTATCGGTAAGCGCTTGGCCACCGTCTTGTATGGCTACATCACGGTGAGCATTACCGGCTACACCATTGACCTTATCATTTCGGGCGCCCGCCAGTCGCAACAGTTCTTCGTGTTCTCCAAGCAGTACGAAGCAATAGCCCGGCGTATCACTACCGAAATGGGGCGGGGCGTTACCGTGATAGACGCCAAAGGCTGGTACACTAAGAACGACCAGAAGATATTAATGATTATAGCCCGCAAAACGGAGTCGAACATCATCTACCGCATCATTAAAGATGTAGATAAGGAAGCCTTCCTCTCGGTGGGCAACGTGATGGGCGTTTACGGGCAAGGGTTCGAACAAATCCGTACCAAATAGAAAGAAAGGCCGGTGTAACGCCGGACGTTAACGGGCGGTAACGACACTCGTTACCGTGTAGTAACCACTACCGTTACCGTACAGTAACGCCTGTCGTTATAGTGCGGTAACAATCCCTCGTGGAGAGGCGCTTTTAAGGTGCAGTCCGTTTGCAACGTTGTAACGACCCCGTTTGCAATGCTGCAAAGCTACCCTTTGCAGCTAAGCACAACCGGGCAGCGCTATTTCACGCCGGTAGATCCGAACCCGCCGGCGCCGCGTTCGCTGTCGGCAAGGTTTTGCACGGCCTCCCACACTACCTGCTCGTGTTTGGCAATAACCATTTGGGCAATCCGCTCGCCGGGCTGCAGCTGGAACGGCTCGTTCGACAAGTTTATCAAGATAACCTTTATCTCGCCCCGGTAGTCGGCATCAATGGTACCGGGCGAGTTAGCCACCGAAACGCCGTGCTTGGCGGCCAGCCCGCTACGCGGGCGGATTTGTGCTTCGTAGCCGGCCGGCAGTTCGATGAACAGGCCGGTAGGGACTAACACCCGCTGTAACGACGCCAGAATAACCGGCTCGGAAAGGTGAGCGCGCAAATCCATTCCGGCAGCAAGCGGAGTGGCATATTGCGGCAAGTCGAAAGGCGATTGGTTTACAATTTTTACTTTTAGCATACTTTATGAATTATGAGTTATGAATTATGAGGTATGAAGTACGACACACCTTAGTGGCGTCAGCAAACCTGAAACTTGAAACTTGCATCTTAAATCTGTGTTAATCCCTGTTCTCTAATCTGCGTTAATCTGTGGATATGGAACCAAAAGGCCAGGTACAGCACCAGCAGCGCGGTGTTCACAATCCATTTTATCCACAGAGAGGGGAACGGAATGGCCAGGCTAAGGAAATACAGCCCGACACCTACCAACATATAAACAATTATTCGCTTCCAGTTGTAAGGGATAGGGTAATGTTTCGCCCCCAGGTACGCGCTTGCCACCACCATTACCAGGTAGCTCAACAGGTGCCCCCATGCGGCGGCGTGGTAGCCGTAGCGGGGCATAAACACAAGGTTTATGGCCAGCGTTACCGCCAGCCCCAGGCAAGTGATGTAGATGGCGTAGTTTGTTTTCTCCGACAGCTTATACCACATCGACACGTTGAAAGAGATGCCCAGCAAGATATAGGCGCCCAGCATGACCGGCACAATAGTGATACCCGCCCGGAAATCCTTGCCCAGCAGCAGCCCGATAGCGTCGATGTAGAAAAGGACAAATAGAAAGATGGCCATACAAAAGGCTACGAAATGGTTCATTACTTCGGCATACAGCTTCGGCGAATCTTTATCTTTGGCACCGGCAAAGAAAAACGGCTCGGCCGCGTAGCGGAACATCTGAATGAATAAGCTCATGATAACCGCCAGCTTTCCCCCTGCCTGAAAGACCCCCAGCTCGGCCTGCCACACCACCGTTTCGGGCATCAGGTAGCGGAACAGGAGGCGGTCGATAAAATCGTTGGCCACCCCCGGCAGCCCCGCAATCATCAGCGGAATGGAGTAGGCCATCATCGTGCGCCAGAGCGGCCGATTAATGCCGAAACGTATCCGCACGATAGCGGGAACAAACAATAACACCGCCACTATGCAGCTCAAGAAAATAGCCAGGAGGATATAGCTGAAATCCGGCGTGGCCGGTATAAAGCGCAGCAGCAACGAGTCGGGGTGCGCGGCTAAATAAGCGGGAGCAAAGAAGAATAACAGCACATTGAACCCCACCTCGCTTAGTATCTTAATGGTTTTGAAGGTAGCAAACTTCAGGGCTTTGTGCTCGAACCGCAGCCGCGCAAACAAGATGGCCGTAAAGCAGTCGGACGCCAAAATGCCGCCCACGTACACAATACACATCGCATACGCCTCGTAGCCTAAGGCCCCGGCAATGCCGTCGGAGAACAAGGCCGTGGCGGCAAAGAACAAAAGAGAAACAGCCAGCGTAGTGGTTAGCGCATTGGAGAATACCTGCGCGGGGCTATGGTGCTTGTTGGCAAACCGGAAACAAGCGGTCTCCAAGCCCAGTGTCAGCAACACCTGCAAGATGGCGATGTAGGCCAAAAACTCCGTAGCTATCCCATAGTCGGCCTGCGAGAGCACGCGGGTATACATGGGCACGAACAAAAAGTTGACAATACGCGCCACTATCGTGCTCATCCCATAAATGGCCGTTTCGCCGGCTAATCGTTTTAACGGATTCATAGTGCCTACAAAGATACGTTAAATAATAAACTTACCGAAGGGCTGTGCTCGCTAACCAACGGCTGCGCGTAGCGAATGCCCGTGCTTAGCGGCAGGCTAAACCGGAATAAATGATAATCGGCAATAAGGTCGGCCCCTACGGATACAAGGTGCTGCCGGAAGGTGGCGCTATACTTTGCCTGCGCATAGTCGCCGAACACCGTCATGCGAAGCCGCTTGATATAAAACACCCAGCTAAGGCTCACATCGGGGTACACAATAGGGAACGTATAATCGGCCGACGCCGTGGCCAGCGTTTGCGTGGCATAGGTGGCATAGCCGCGCGGGAACGACAGGTGGCTAAACGTCATGTGCTTGAATACCGACGACTCGTCGCGCTGCTGATAACCGGCGCTAACCAGCAACCCCTGGTTGGTAAACAGGCCGGGCGTGTATAAAGACGCCTGAATCGACGTTACGGCATGGAATATATCGCGCGACGCCACCGCTGTAGAATATAAGAACCGGACGGCGTAGCCCCAGCGCGGGAAAATATCGCGCGTAGCCAAGGCCAGCCGGCTCGACAGCGTGAAGCCGGCACGTATATAATGATGATGCTTGTAGTGGCCGTAATAAGGGCTGTCCGGGTCGAAAGAGCGGTACCAGTCGTTCGACACATGATACTCCGCTTGCGGAACAAACGAAGTGCTCCAGGCGCCCCGTGTCAAATTCCAAGGGATATACAGCCGCAGCGAGGAACTAACGTAAGGCTGCCCGGTTTCGGCCACAAACTGCCGGATATAATTATTGAGCGTGTCAATCCTGTATTCCCGCCGGTGACGCTCGTTCACGTCCAGCGTAAAGTCAACCACCGGGTACCAGCCCCGGTAGCTGAATGTAAGGTGCCCCGAATGAAAACTGTTGCTGTACTTATAGCCGAGGCGCGACGTCAGGCTCCCCAGCGTGTTTTGCGACAGTAGCGTAGCGCCAAGGCCTACGTGGCTGAATATATCTTTATCCAACGCGGCGTTCATCAACGCATCGGGGTTATAGTAGAAAGGCGCCCAACTATGTATTCGGAACAGATGCGCCAACCGGCTGTAGCGCGTACTCTCGTACACCGGTTGCGAAGGAACCTGCACCGTGTCGATACTAAACCCGGCCAACGCCGACAGGGCCTCGGCCGGCGCAAAGCGCTCCGGCGTGTCGAACGCTACCCTTGTCCACAAACTGTCGGCCAACGGCACCGCCGCTATGGTGTAGCCGGCCACCACATAATTAGCAAACAGCAACCGGCTGCTATCGGCCGACACGGCAGGGTCGAAAGCGCCGAAACGGACATCGGTCAACCGGAACACCTCGCGGCTGTGGGTATCCAGGGCATAAATATTGTTGGTGCCGTTGTAGCCGCTTTCGAACAGCACATAATCCTTATACGTCGTTAGCCGGTTAATCCCCGCCGTGCCGTTGGGCAGCAGTGGCTCCCAGGTGTGCCCGGCAATATCGAATTGCCGAATACAAATACCGTCGTCCGAAAGCACGGAACAGTAGAGCTTGTCGGCCTTCTCCGACCAGGTCATCTCTTTCGGCACGTTCCCCGGCTCCACATAAATACGCTGCTGCGGCCGGTAGTCGGCGGCGCTTAGCAGCACCACAAAGTGCGCCCCCTCCGGCGTGCTTTCCACCACCGCAATACATTGCCCGTCGGGCGACGGCGCCGGCGCAAAGTAACGGGTGCGCGACGTCAACCGGCGCATTTTGTTTGTACGCAGGTTATACGATTGCAGCACCGAAAACGACACCTGCTCCCAACGCTCGTGGGGCACCGCCACCGTCCAGTATAAGCAATCGCCCTGCCGCTTAATCGTACTGTTTATTTGCCCTACATATTTCAGGAAACGTTCCTCTCCTTTACTGTCAACGGCCACCAAGCGCCTGGGTGCTTTCAAGTCGGTTCTCACGGCCACCACGGTGTTGCTGTCTACGGCCACCACAGAGCGGTAGGCCCGGTAGGGCTCTTCCTTCGGGAACGCCAATTGCCGCAGGGCGCTGTCGGCCCGCTCTCGCCGGTCGTCCTGCTTCCATTGTTGCTCCGCCTGCTTAAAGGCGTTGGCAAACAGCTGGTGCTCCGTAAAGCCGCCATACTTCTTCAACCCGTAGCTGCCGGGCGGGATTTCGAGAGGGCGGTGGGTGATATAGTCCAGCATACCGCCGAAAATATGCGGGCCTGCCTTTTGGTAGGCGTAGGCCGATAGCAAGTAGCCTATTTGGTACGACGTTGGCGGGTGGTAGCGGTACGAGCCACTGTTCCACTGGTCCCACGAAAACTTTTTGCCCGACAGCAGGAAGGCCTTTATCGGCATCAGGAACTCCGGCTGGCGCCCCCGGCCGGTGCGCGATAGCGCAGTTTCGGCCACCACCGCGTCGCCCTCCAGAAACCAATTATGTAAATATATCCCCGAGGCCAGCCCCTCCGACTGCTCGCCTATAAAGTAATGCAAGTACTTGAAAAAGCCATGGTGCAACTTGTTCATCTGTGCCACGTGGCGCGTCTCGTGCACCACCAGCTGCTTGTCCCACATTTGCGCGTAGCCCGACGTGGGGGGCGTAGTGAACAGCTCCATGCGCTTGGGCGCCCACACCACCACCCCGTTGCTATACACATTATAGGGGTGTAGCACCACCGGCGTGCGCATCAGCTGCGCCTGCAAAGGAGCGGCCACCGCCTCGTACGACCGGTCGAACAGCCAGGCATAGCGCTGCGCCAGCGAGTCGGCCGCTTGCGGGTAGATAAGGGTAAACTTATCGGTTTTAATCTGCCGCCATTTTACCGCTGCCGACTCCGTGCCGGTGTTGTAGTACTGTGCATGTGCCGCACCTGCCGCCAACAGCACAAATAGAAGTATTAAAAGGTATCTCAAAACAGGGATATAATTATATCTTTTATACTAAAAACCTAACAGGTTGTAGCAACCTGTTAGGCTTAACATCTGCGTAACCGGCCCCACCCGGGCTATACCGTCATTATCTCTTTTTCTTTCTTGGCAAACAGCTCGTCTACCTTCTTATTGAAGGTATCGGTCTGCTTCTGCAGCTCGGCCTCCGTGTCTTTAGCCACATCTTCGGGCAGCCCGTCTTTCTGGTATTTCTTCACCTGCTCTATGGCATCGCGCCGGGCATTGCGTACACTGATACGCGCATTCTCGCACTCGACCTTGGTCTGCTTCACCAGTTCCTTGCGCCGCTCTTCGGTCAGCGGCGGGATATTAAGACGCACATGCTCGCCGTTGTTCTGCGGCGTAAGCCCCAGGTTAGCGGCTAAAATAGCCTTCTCTATCGGCGCTATCATCGTCTTCTCCCACGGCTGGATAAGCATGGTACGCGCATCGGGCGTAGTGATGCTCGATACCTGCGCCAGCGGCGTAGGCGTGCCGTAATAGTCCACCGTTACCTGATTCAACATCGCGGGATTGGCCTTCCCCGCGCGGATTGATACCAGCTCGTTTTCCAAATGCTCAATGGCCTTTTGCATCTTGTCTTGGGCGGCCGCTACCGATTCTTTTGCTTTAGCTATATCCATAATATATTTTAAGGTGTTAATTGACTATTGATGTTCCTATCTGCTCGCCCTTCACCACACGCAGCAGGTTCCCCGCCGTGTTCATATCAAACACCACAATAGGCAGGTTGTTCTCGCTGCAAAGCGTAAAGGCCGTGAGGTCCATGATACGCAAGTTAGCCTTGTAGGCCTCGCGGAAAGTGAGGGTATCGTACTTTGTTGCCGCAGGGTCTTTCTCCGGGTCGGCGGTATACACACCGTCTACACGGGTACCCTTGAGCAGCCGGTCGGCCTCTATCTCCACGCCCCGCAACGCCGCGCCCGTATCGGTAGTGAAAAACGGATTGCCCGTGCCGCCGGCCATAATAACCACCGTGCCGCCCTGCAAGTAGGCAATAGCCTTTTCTTTCGAGTAACGCTCGCCCACCGGCTCCATGCCGATAGCGGTAAGCACTACCGCCTTTGTGCCGACGCTTTGCAAAGCGTTTTGCAGGGCTAAGCTATTAATCACCGTAGCCAGCATACCCATCTGGTCGCCCTTCACGCGGTCGAAACCCTTATCGAGGCCGCTAAGCCCCCGGAAAATATTCCCGCCGCCAATAACAATGCCTATCTGCACCCCCGCCTCTTTTGCCTGTTTAATGTCGGCAGCGTAGCGCATCAACACCTCCGTATTGATACCGTAATGGTCGGTGCCCATCAAGCTCTCGCCGCTTAGCTTTAATAATATACGCCGGTAGTTTAACATAGTGGTCTGTTTTGTGTGCAAAGGTACAAAAAAGTTTCAAGATGCAGGAGGCAGGATGCGGGTTTCAGGGTTCTAATTTCAGGTTTCAGGTTGCGACAAGCGCACAGTGGCGTCAGCCAACCTTGAAATTAGAAACCTGAAACCCGCATCTTGAACCCCGCTTCGCGCCATTCCAGGTTCCAAGTTCAAGATTCAAAATTGCGCGAAGCGCACAACAGTGGCGTCAGCTAACCTTGAGTCCACAGATTTAGCTGCGCTGAGCTCGCAAGCTCGGTTCAGTTATTGCCCGGAGGGCATATATGTCAATAGAAAAAAAACCACCCTATTAAATTTTCCCCGTAGGGGATACAGGTGGATAACCCCAAGCAAGGCCGCGTAGCGGCCGCAGCTCGGGGTAAGCACAGCGGCTAAAACGCCGGGCGGGCGGCAACGGTTATAAAAAGCGATACGCCCTTTCCGCCCGGAACAAAAGAAACGATAAGCAAAGTAGGAGGTATGAAGTGAGACATGCGCCCGCGCTGAAAGCGCAGGTAAATACGCTTTCAGTGCGGACGCTTGTGGCGCAACTTGCGCCCGAACGGGGGCTTTGGCAGTCGACCGCGAGTGTTCGGCAGGCACCAGCGAGACTTCGGCAGTCGCCAGCGAGACTTCGGCAGTGGACAGTGAATGTTCGGCAGTGGACAGCCCCAACCCGGGCATGGCGCTTGCGCCGCTTGCGGGCGGGGTGTCTTCGACTCCGCTCAGCCACCGGTATGCGCG
>QMCD01001949.1_pt1 | contig 13295 bp, 12 predicted proteins | sample 1821841 | NCBI WGS metagenome assembly QMCD01 (sample SAMN01991225, study PRJNA193472) | Termite gut metagenome, whole genome shotgun sequencing project. | isolation source: worker | host: Macrotermes natalensis | reverse complement strand
AAAAGATTGGGATTTTCCTCGGGCCCTGCCGGTTTTCAAGAAATGCGTTGGAGTGAAAACACGCATTCGCTACCGGATTATCGGATAAAAGGAGGGGGACCGCCTGAGGCAAGAATGTTTGTGTCCCGGAAGTGAGACAAAAAACATTCCCGCCGGACCAACAGAAATCCCCGTCGCAAGGGAGCACAAGCGACGGGGACATGTTGCACGGCACTCGAAAATGCGAACGTCCTCATGCCTTTTTCGGGGAAAAAACCAGATATTCCCCCTTCCTGGAAATTTCGACCGACAAGCCCAGCCGATCTAAAACGTCATTGATCCGACATTGAACATTGCGAATCGACCGTTCGCTCGGCAGCAAGCCCGTGGGAAACCGTGACTCTTTATTGATTTCGTCCAAAACAGACCAATCGAGTTTTCCTATCGGTTCATATTCGTCGCCGGCCCGAACCAAATAATGCGTTTTGAGCCTCCCTTTCAAGGTCTCGCATGAAAGGACGCCACTGATGTTTCCGGCAAGATTATGCGTCTGTATTTCGTTCTCGTGACCGTATATCGAAACCTCCCGGTCTTTTTCGTCGGACAAGACGATCCGGGAAAGGTGAAGCAACACATCGAAGTCATTCTTCACGGGCAAGTTCCTTTCTGTACTGTAAACGGCATAACAATCCTCCCGCGAACAATCGCTTGCCGCTCGAACGATCCGCGTAAACACTTACATTAACAAAAGTTGGTGCGAGTGAGTGCGGCAAGTAGACTTGACCAAATGTCCGTTTTCAGCGCGTTTCCGGTATATCGGCCTGGCGTATCGAAAACGGTTGAACAATTCCCCTTCCGCGTTTTCATTCTATACACCACTGTGACGACCATCAATGAAATCTTTTCAAAAAAAACACAAGTGTTTCCCATTCAAAGAAATAAAATGCACGATCAAAGTCAGGGCAAACATCGTGCATTGATATTGCCACCGAATCCGACGACCGACATGGTTCATCGAGTTCGCCGCAACTTATTGAAATCGCAGCACTTGAATGCAAGGAGCGGGCGGCGGCGTCAAGAACGGGGAAAACCGGCGGCGCTGCCGCTTGGCTAAACGCTGAAACCGGTGCGTCCTCGTTATGTTTGTTATACTGAAGGCAGTTGAAATTTCCCGAAGCCGATGCTTGGGAAGCCTGCTTTCCGAAGGTAAGCAGGCGGATCGGGCGGAAAACTCAACCGGCTTCGGTATATCGGATCATCAGCAACGGATGGGGAGGGATTCGAACCCCCGGTACATTGCTGTACGCCGGTTTTCAAGACCGGTCCCATAGTCCACTCGGGCACCCATCCGGGAGACGAAACACCATCCGGTATACCATAAGCGGCATGACAATCCTCCCTCACACATACGCCCGCCGCTCGAACGATCCGCGTAAATGCCTACATTAACACAAGTTGAGGACGAGTGAGTACGGCAGGCAGACGTGACCAAATGTTCGTTGTCAGCGCGTTTCCGGTATAGTTTGAAATCCGATTACCATGCTTCTTCCGTGGCGGTACTGTTCGCCGGTTTTTTAAGCGGGACATCCTTCTTCATCGGAACAAGAACGATGACGTGATTGCGGTTGTTGCCGTCCGTGATGTCCGTATTCGCTTGGGGCATCATGGAAAGGCCGGCGTAATCCGGGTGTTTCAGTGAATCATTCAATTGTCCGACCCACTTCTCATTTTCAATGGAAAAAAGACGAATGGTCCAAGTATGGTCGGCTCCGTCGCCCCCCATTACGTTCGATTTTTGCTTTTGGATGTTTTCCCCCGTCATCAAAACATAAGGCGTTCCGGTTTTGAACGAATAACTCTTTCCGGGAGTTTCAATCGTTCGGTCGTTTTGCAGCTTGGCGACTTCAAAGGTTGCCAGGGAAAAACCCGTATTGACCGAAAAACCCGGGTACGTCTGTTCAAAGCCTTTGGTCGTCGCCAAATCCGTCGCCGGCGGGAGATCGGTGCCTTGAAGGATGGCCCTTTCAATGGCGGCCGGGCGAACGAATGCGTTTTCCATGGTAGCGGTCAAAGAAATTTCTGTCGACGCAAAGGATGACTCGTTTGTTGTCGTTGGCATCTTCACCGTAACCGAATTTCCAGACATGATCGATATGATTGACATCCCGAGCCGTCGTGGCGCCAAAAGTATCGTAGACGTCAAAAGGGGAGGAAGCGCTGCCGGGATTGCGGAAAACGATCCAGATTTTCGAAACCAATTGGTTCAACAATTCCTCTTTTTGGTCGGGAACTTTGTTTTGCAGGGCGTCTTTGCCGAGCTTTTCCACAAGCTGTTGCTGCGCCATGGAAACGGACGTAATCGATACCAAGACGAGGCATACGACCGAAATGATTTTTGCCATTGTTTCCTCTCCCTGAAAAGCAGGTTTTTAATCGAGCTTCTTAACTTTGATATTCTTGAACGCCGGGTGCGTTCCGGGATCGTGGTGCTGTAGCGCGATGTACCCCTCCTGTGAAATCCGTTTGGTGGATTCCGTCGTTTTTTCGGGAGCGGGGCCCGCCTTTTCCAACGGATCGACGTATTGGTACAGGACCGTGCCGTTTACCGCGACGGTAAGCGTGTTCCCTTTGGCGGTCAGGTGATAGGTGAACCATTCATCGTCGCCGTGCGGCGCTTTGAAAATCTTGATGATGTTGTAGAGCGAGCCTGTTTTCACAGGGTCGCCGTGCGAACTGTTGACCTGGAGTTCGAAACCGGTGACGGGCCAACCGGATTTCCGTTCGGGAACCTTGATGTAAACGCCGCTGTTTCCGCCCTTGTTGATTTTGACATCAATTTTCAGTTCGAAATTCCTGTATTTCTCTTTCATGAAGAAAAGATGGCAATACTTGCCCTCGGCGACGATTTCGCCGTCCTTGACGGACCAACCGTCGTATTCCTCGTTGCATTCCCAACCGTCAAGCGTTTTACCGTCGAAGAGCGACACCCAGCCGTCGTTTTTCTCGGCGTCACTCAGCTCCTGCGCGAAAACGGAAACGCCGAACGGGGACAAAAGAAGCACGGCTGAGCAAAGGAAAACGTGTGAAAAAAAGCATGGAAAAATGCGTTGCATCAACATGGTCCTTTCAAAAAAGTGGTGTGTGCCGAAAACGGTTGGAACGACCCGGCCGGCTTCGCACTAAAAAACTACCGGTAAAAATCCCGCACGCGCATGATCGCCTCGAATCCCCCGATTGCGATACACTCATTGACGCATTGCATCGCCGGGTGATCCGGTTCGAGCATGCGGTAATTGCGTTTGACGGAACCGATAACGTGATCGAGGCCGAGCGGCATCGCAAGGGTCAGGAAGGCGCTTTCAAGATCGCTTTTGATCGGCGTACCGTCCTTCCGTTTCGCCGGGAGCATGACGGTGAAATTACTCAGGCCGACCGAGTAATGAATCCCGTGAAAATCGGGGTCGTTTTGGATGAGCCGCATGGCGTCGAGCAGCCGTTTGAGGTTGCCTTCGCCATCGCTGGCGATCGGGGCGATTCCCGGGTCGAACAGGCAATCGTCGTTCGGGATACCCGCCTTTCGCGCCTCCGCAAGCATGAATTTGGCGGCTTCATAGGTTTCTTCGGCCGTACGGCAGGCGCGGGCCGAACCGTCGACAAGACCTTCGGAAACCAGTAAAATCGGCTTGAATCGGAACTTTTTATACAGATCGAACATTTCGGTCCGCATCGGCGAAATCGAGTTGAGAATCGGCAAACCGCGTGCAGGATCGCATTCGGCAAGCCCCGCCTCGGCCAGCGCGACGTCGGGCGAATCGACCGAAATCGGGTTGCCCGCGACAGACTGGATTTCCCGGACGAGCGATGCCATGAATTCCGGGGTTCGCAGGCCGACGTTCACATCGATGTAAGACGCTCCCAACCGTTCCTGGTCCTGCGCAAGTCGCTTCAACGCTTCGGTGTCGTTCGCTTCGAACAAGGCGTGCGTCGAAGGAACCGAATCGTTGATCGATTCCCCTATGATGATCGGTTTCATACGCTATTCCCCAAAAACGCGCTATTTGCTGAAAAAAACACGGGCCGTGATGCGGGGAGGAGAGGAAAAACACCTGTCTTCCTGATAACGGAATGCAAGGAAACCGGCGGCACTGTTGATGTCCCGGCGGCTCCGCCGCGCACTCGGCGCCGATACGCCGGCTGAATATCCATGAAGATCGACACCGGCCAATATACAGGAATCGAACCGTTCCCGCAAGCAATGGGTTCCCTTGAAAATTCGGCGATTTCTGTTCTAATGTACGGAGGGCGGTGGAAGACAGATGGAATTTGAACGACACCTTCCGTTTCGCATCTTCCATGCCGGAATTGTTTCCCTGCTCGTGCGGTTCCGGCAGGTTTCAAACAGCATCGGTATCTTCAATACCGCAAACGGCCTGAAACTACGGCCTGAACCGGTTTCCGCGCACAATCGCTTGTCGCTCGAACGCGCTTGTTGCTCGAACGAAATATGCAACCCGATATTTCCAAGGATGTTGTGGTGAGCGAGTGCAACAAGCAGCCGTCGCCAAACAACCAATTTCGCCGCGTTTCCAGTATCTCTGAAAGGACGAACCATGTCGGAAAAGAACACGAACGACCACCATGATTTGCACGCGCACGTGGAAGAGCCGGTGAAAGAGCCGTCGTATGGCCTCACCCTTGTCGCGATCATCCTGATTCTCTGCATGTTCGGCTGGTTACTCCACAAAGGGTTGCCCCAGGAATGGACCCGGATCGCCCACGGCGGCGGGCACGCGACGCATACGGAACACGGTGTGGAATCCGGCAGGGAACACGGCGGTGCCGTTCCGACGGAAACGGGAGCGGGCCATGACGTCGCGCCGGCAGACACACCGACAGGCACACCGGCAAAGGAAGGGCATGACGAGGTCGCCGGGAAACCGTGTCCGCCGTACCTCATGATCGCCCCGTTCGCCCTCCTGCTGCTCGCCATCGCCCTTTTTCCGCTCATCCCGGCCACGGAACATTGGTGGGAAAGCAACCTTCATCGTTTCTACGTCGCGGGCGGTCTCGGCGTCGTGACGCTCCTGTATTACGGGTTCGCATGTCATTTTCCAGTGGAACTCCACTGGCCCGGGCACGGCGTGACCACGCCCGAGATGGGACCGGTCGCGATGATGTGGACCGTTTTCAAAAACGCGATCATCGGCGAGTTCATCCCGTTCATCACGCTCCTGTTCGCGCTCTACGCCATCGCCGGAGGAATCCGTATCCAGGGCGATTTGAAAGCGAGCCCGTTCGTCAACACGGTAATCATCGCGATCGGGACGCTTCTCGCGAGTTTTGTCGGAACGACCGGGGCCGCGATGCTCATGATCCGCCTCCTTCTCGAAACGAACAAGGAACGCCGTTACAAAGTCCATACCGTCGTTTTCTTCATTTTCTGCGTCTGCAACTGCGGCGGATGCCTGTTGCCGATCGGCGATCCGCCGCTTTTCCTCGGCTATCTCCGCGGCGTCGATTTCCTCTGGACGTTCAGCCTCTGGAAGGAATGGCTCTTCGTGAACGCCATCTTGATCGCCCTGTATTTCCTGATTGACACCTGCTGGTTCTACCGCAGGGAATCGAAGGAAGACAAGGTACGCGACACGAGCGAAACGGTGTCCCTGCGAATTCGCGGCGCCGGCCTGAACGTCGTCCTGCTCCTGGGCGTCGTGCTCGCCGTCATGTACTTGGCGCCGGAAAAGAATTTCTTCGACAACATCGGCGTCAAACAACTCTGTGCCGCCTTGGGCCACGAAAACCGGACGTGGCATCCGCCGTTTTTCCTCCGGGAAGCGGTTCAATTAACCCTCGTCCTGCTTTCACTCGGGCTCGGTTCCCGTGCGGTCCGCAGGGCCAACAATTTCAATTTCGGCGCGATCATCGAGGTGGCCGCCCTGTTTTTCGGAATTTTTCTCTGCATGCAGGCCCCGCTCCAGATACTCAACGCGAAAGGCAAGGAATTGCCGTTGCAAACGCCGATCCATTATTATTGGGCGACCGGTACGCTTTCCTCCGTGCTCGACAACGCCCCGACCTACGTTGTTTTCTTCGAGGCGGCCAAGGCGCAGGAAAACGCCCGGCGCGCGGAGGCCGAGGCGGCCGGCGGCGAATCCCTGGAAAAGTACCTCGAACATGAAAAGGAGGCCCGGAACGTCCCGGTTTCAGGCGGAAAAATCCCGTGGGATTTGCTGGTGGCCGTCTCGCTCGGTTCGGTCTTCATGGGGGCGATGACCTATATCGGCAACGGCCCGAATTTCATGGTCAAGGCAATCGCGGAACAATCGGGCGTGAAGATGCCCAGTTTCTTCGGGTACATGGTCTACAGTTGCCTGATCCTGCTGCCCATCTTCCTTTTGATGAACTACGTCTTCCTGAGACTTCATTGATTCCGCATCCGGGTGCCCGCGACATGGATTCGGATGCGGTATCCGGTGCTCCGCGTAAAAAACGACCTGCGGAGTTTCCGGAGCACGGTATTTCCCGAGCGCCGTGTTTTCGGGGCGCCGTATTTTGGGGGTGCTGTGTTGCCTGACACGGCAATGAACAGCCCCTTGGTCGCGACGATTGATTCCGAAATCAAGGCTCCGTTGTTTCGCGGAGACCACCGGACTTCTCTACTTTTTCATTCCTGGTTTCATGGGTAATTTTTATCGGGCGATCCGTCTTACTTTCCGGTCCAAAACGTCGATCGCCGCGGCGGTCCTGTGCGCTCTCCTGATCGGACTTCTCTGGGGGGGAAGTATCGGCGCGCTCGGTTACCTGATTACCAAAGTCTGTCTCAACAAGGGAACCATTCCAAGCTGGATCGAAAGCCAACTGGAAGAAAACCGCGAAATCCGGCGTCAACTACAGGAAACCGTCGCCGACGCCGGGGAATCCCCGTCTTCCGGGAAAGCCTGGCAGCTCTGGTGGCTGGAAAAAACGGAAAACGTGATGGTCTATTCCCTGCCCGGCGTGGCCCGTTTTACCCCGTCGACTCCTTTCGCAACCGTCGTTTTCCTGGTCGTCGTCATGTTGATCACTTCGGTCCTCCGTTCGTTTTTCACCATTGCGCACAACATCGTCAGTGCCGGGATCGCGCAACGGGGCGCCTTTGAAATTCGCGAGGATTTTTTCAACAAAGTGATCTCCTACGAGGTCAACCATTTCAATCGAAGCGGCATCGCCGATACGATGAGCCGCTTTACCAACGATATGAACAGCTTGACGAGCGGGCTGAGCATTATTTACGGTAAACTGGTTCGCGAACCGATCAAAATGGTCAGTTGCCTGCTCTTGGCGGCTTACTTCAGTTGGCAATTGCTCCTCCTGACCCTGTTGTTCGTTCCCTTGGCGGTCGTCCTGATTCGTTGGCTGGCCCGTTCGATCAAACGTGTCGTCCGGCATGGAATGGAGGAAATGGCCCTCATGTATGCGCGCCTGGAGGAAACGTTCCGCTCGATTCGCGTCGTCAAAGTCTTTACCCGGGAAGGATATGAGCGAACCAAATTCCGCAGGACCAACCGGGCGTATTTTCGCAAGGCCATGAAAATCGCGAAATACGAATCGCTTACCAACCCGCTCACGGAATTGTGCGGCATGGTCATGATCTCGCTCGCGATCCTCGTCGGTTCGTACCTGGTGATGTCGGAAACGACCCGGATTTTTTGGATACCGATGAGCTCCGTCCCGTTGGACAAGGAAACGTTGATCGCCTTTTTTGCGCTGCTCGTCGGCGCTTCCGACCCCGCCCGCAAACTTTCGGATATTTTTACGACATTCCAAGGCGCTTCCGCGGCCGCGGATCGCATTTATGCGATGATCGATCGACCGGTCCCGATCATCGAAGTCGCACATCCGAAGCGCGTGAAGCGGCATCACGAATCGATCGTCGTCGATCATGTTTCTTTCCGGTACGATCCGCAGCGACCGGTGCTCCGCGATGTCTCGCTCACGATCGGTTTCGGTGAAACCGTTGCGATCGTCGGGCCGAGCGGCTGCGGGAAAAGCACGCTCCTTTCGTTGATTCCCCGTTTCATCGATCCAAACGAGGGTCGTGTCCTGATCGACGGCATTCCGATTGCCGAGGTGACGTTCAAAGACCTGCGACGCCAAATCGGGTTGGTCGCGCAGGAGCCGATTCTTTTCGACGAAACGGTTTACGCCAATATCCGCTACGGAAAACCGGACGCGACCCGGGACGACGTCGTCGCGGCCTCGATCAAGGCGTTTGCCCATGAATTTATCGAAAAGGATCTTCCGGACGGTTACGAAACGCGCGTCGGTCCGGGCGGCAGCCTGCTTTCCGGCGGTCAACGGCAACGGATCGCCTTGGCCCGCGCGATCTTGAAAGACCCGGCCGTTTTCCTGCTGGACGAGGCGACGAGCCAGATCGATATCAACAGCGAACAGAAAATCCACGAGGCGCTTCATGGTTTTACCGGCAACCGTACGACGATTTTCGTAACACACCGGCTTTCGGCGCTGAGCCTGGCCGAACGGATCGTCGTCATGCGCGACGGCGGGATCGAAGCGATCGGCGACCATGAAACCCTGATGAGGGATTGCCCGTACTACAACCGCTTGCACGGGACGATTGAAGGATAACCGCGACAGCAAAGGAGATGCCTACGCGCCGACCGTTCCCGGTCGATTGCCTTGCCGTCGCCTGTTTTCCCGCGTAAAAATGACGGCGGAGACGATCACGGCGACAACGAGAACAAGACCGCTCACGTTTTGGGCGACGGTAAACCCGGTCCCGAGGAACGAGCCTTCATCGTCCCGATAGCATTCGATCACGTACCGCATGACGGGATACAGAAATAAGAATACGTTAAAAACGAGACCGTCGATCCGGTTGAATCGCCCCAGCAGGAGCAACACGCCGCACAGGAGCAAATCGCCCGCGGAGCTGTAAAGCTGTGTCGGATAGACCGGCAAAATCACCGGATGCTTTTCCGGTTCGAGACGATAAGGGCTGTGTGATTCGTTCGCGAAAAGAAGGACTTCTCCTTTGCCGCCCGGTTCCATGGCGGATGTCAGCAGTTGGTTGCCCGCCTGGACGGCGTTCTTGACCTCGTACGCCGTAATTCCTTCCCGGTCCGGATAACCGATCGCACGGATTCGCATCCCCGCACGTATCCCGGCCTTCTCGGCGGAACCGCCCGGAATGACGACCGACACCTCGGCGCCGCCTCCCGCGGCATCGTGGAACTTCAGTCCCATGAAAGGCACATGCCCATGATCGAGCTGGTGGTAATGGACCGGGCTGCCGGGCTGGAAAACGACCCCGCAGGCAGGGGAATCGGGCGGAACCACGGCCCCGAAACAACAACCGTTCATGAAACAGCCGATGCGCCCGATGGCCATGCCGAGCATCAGCGCCGGCGCGAGAATATCCAGCGTTTTGAAGACCGGCAACTTGTGATAAAGCATGAAGCCGATCGCGGTGACGGTGCCCGCAATGATCGAACCGTACACGACCAATCCGCCTTCGGCGATGTTGACGACGTTGACAACTGTTTTCCCGATCGAGATGCTTCCATCGGGCGATGAAGCGAGCATGCGGTCCGGGTATTCGATGACATAGAACAACCGGGCTCCCAGAATCCCGCAGACCACGGTCCAGGCGGCCATGGAAAACAGCATGTCGGCGGAAAAATAGTGTTTTTTCGAAAGTTGCCGGTAAAGGAGCCCGAAAGCGCTGACGACCGCGATGGACAAACAAACACCGTAACTGCGGATGGGAAACCCCGACGGTTCGACGACTTTGGGAACGATCACGGTGAGGATCACGGCCCCGAGGCCGCCGATCCAGAAATAACTCCAGCATTCCCGGCTCCAACCGCGACGCCAAAGATGTATTCCCAAGGCGATGACCGTGGCGGCGACCAGGAGATAAAGGAACAAGCCGTCTCTGCCGAACAACGGAATGTCGAATAAACTCGTCGGAAGATAAAAAAGCGTGCGTCGCATGGATTGTTTGGAAAATCGGGATACCGTAGGGCGGCGCTTCACGAGCGGGAAATCGTATTCCCGGACGGCCTGACCTATGGAGTTTACGAAATGCAGTTTACGAAATCGACCGGTTGTTTGCAAGACCAGAAAATCGAGTGCGCCGTTTTCGTAATTGGTACCGATTATTCCGTTTCCTACTCCCCGTGTTGGAAAGAATTTTATTCTTACCATCGAAAATGATTGAAGAAATTGAAAGTTCTGATACATTGATGCGTAGTGACAAGAGCACGGAATCCGGTCCGAATAACCTTGACAATCCATGACCTTGTCGACCGTTATCATCCTCGTCGACGGTTGCGGATTTCCGCCGTTTTTAAGGAATAGATCAATGTTGGAACCTTCCTTCACGCCGACCACCGAAGTGGACGAGCTTCTCCGTAATGTGGAATTGCGCAACGAATTGGAACCGTATTACGACGAGTCTATCTCCCGGGTCGACATACGGCAGTTTCCGCTCCAGTTCGAAAACGAGTATCTGGCATCGATGCTCGCATGGGAAACGGCTCCCGTACTGCCGATTTACCGCTGGTTCGAGCCGGAACTACGTCTCCCGAAATCGGAATCGCTTGATGATGAGCAATTAAGTCGTATTTTGGAGGATTTGATTGAAAAACTTTTCGAAAAACAGATTGTGCTTGATTTTACGGATCATCTTTCGAATCGCGAGCTGTATACGTTGATCTACCGTGATATCTTACCGATTCGTGAAAAAAACATGGAACACCGCAGCGCTTTTCTGCACTGGGATTGTTCGTACTCGGATGGGGACCCGGACACTTGGTTGCGGTATTACGCAAGTGACGAGGACCGTGAATGTTGGGCCGAAACCTACCGCCAGCAGCTTCCTCCGCGATCCCTTCCTCCTTTCCAGCGCAATTTGCCCCAACATCCCTTTTAGATATAACTTTCCAAATCTTCACCCCACCAAATCTTCACCCCATTTCTTGCGGGTACTCCCGAACGCCGCTCTTTTCATGTACAATCGCGCGGGGGGATTGTTTGGTCAGCCGGTGTGTCGAAGATGCCGGTGCCTTTGAATGACTCCGGAAATTTGCGGAAAGGAATGGTGCATCTCCCATGCCGAACAAATATTTGATCACGGGGGGCGCGGGCTTCATCGGCTCCAATCTTGCGCGATTTATCCTCGAAAAGGGACATGAGGTTGTCGTGCTTGACAACTTTGCCACTGGAAAAAGGGAAAATATCGAGGAAATTCTCGATCGAATCACGTTGTTCGAAGGGGATATTCGCGATGCGACGACCGTCGGCAAAGCGATTGAGGGTTGCACGGCCGTTTTTCATGAAGGCGCGCTCGGCAGCGTCCCCCGTAGCGTCGAAGACCCGTGTACTTCCCATGACGTGAACGTTAATGGAACGATCAACATTCTCGAAAGTGCCAGGAAACACGGCGTTAAGCGGATCGTGTTCGCCGCGTCCAGTAGCGCATACGGAGAACAGCCGGATTCGCCGAAGCTGGAAAGCATGCCCGCTTTGCCGATCAGCCCCTACGCTTCCGGTAAAGTCGCGTGTGAAGCATACATGCAGTCCTACGCCGCTTCGTATGAGTTGGAAACCGTTTCGTTGCGTTATTTCAATGTTTTCGGGCCGCGACAAGACCCTTTCGGCGCTTATGCGGCCGTTATTCCGGTATTTGTCAGTTGCTTACTCAAGGGAAAATCGCCGGTCGTCTATGGCGACGGCGAACAGACGCGTGATTTCTGTTACATCGAAAACGTTTGCCGTGCCAATTGGCTTGCCGCTACGGCTCCGGCCGAATGTTGCGACGGGCGCCCGCTGAATGTCGCGTGCAATGCGGCGGTTTCACTCAACCGGATCCTCGACAAGTTGCGTGCGCTTATGAATGTCGATATCGCAGCCGAGTACAAGCCTCCGCGCCTTGGCGATATCCGCGATTCACTGGCGGATATTTCCTTGGCTAAAAAAAGGATCGGTTATGAGCCGCTGGTTTATTTCGACGAAGGACTGGAGCGAAGCATTCAGTGGTATCGGGACAATTTGTGATTCATTTCCCTTGGAATGGTACGGTCCGAAGAGCGTTGGTGTTTTTCGGAGGGATTGAACGGAAAACGAGGTCGGCTTCGGTATATACCGCAAACGGCCTGAAATTGTTCCCGCGCACAATCGCCTGCCGCCCGAACGGTCCGTTTAAGTAATTTTCTATAATGGAGTTGGGTCGAGTGAGTGCGGCAGGCAGCCTTGACCAAACAACCAATTTCATCACGTTTCCAGTACAATGCTTGCGGCGAATCTCGGCAGAGTTCCCGAAAATCGAATCCAACACGACTTGATTCAAGCCCTCACCGGCGTAGTCCGTGATGCAATTCGCCCGGAGCGTGTGGATCAGTTTCGGCCACAGCGTAATACCGTTGCGCAAAAGGGCGTTGCGAAACCGATCATAAACCCAAGTAGTCTTGTATTTCCGGAGCGTCGGAAAAACGTATTCATCGGACCTGTCCAACCTCGCCATTTCCGTACGTAATATCGGAAACATCGGCACGTCCCTTCGCCCAGATTGACTCAATCCACGTAATTTCAAAGTCACACCCCAAAAATATGAGAGCTCGTCATGAGCAGTCAAGAAAACGGTTCTATAAATCAAGGCAAGTTGTTGTTAGACATGGGTGACTTTGATGGTGCGATTGCAGTGTATACAGAGGCCATTTGTCTTGATCCGCAAAATTTCGCGGCCTATTGTGGATGGGCACGTTCCTATGGAAAAAAAGGAGACTTTGACATGGCTGTCACCGACTGCACCGAGGCCATCAGTCTTGATTCAAAAAATGCGGTTGCCTATTGTGGGCGGGCTTTTTTCAATATTATGAAAGGTGAGTTTGACAGAGCTATCACGGACTATACCGAGGCCATCTGTCTTGATCTGCAAAATGTTGAGGCATATTCTAGGCGGGCTTATGCTTTTGGTAAGAAGGGTGAGTTTGACAAGGCTATCACGGACTACACGGAGGCCATTCGCCTCGCCCCAAAATGTTCTGGAGCGTACTATAATCGTGGATTAACCTATAGCAAAAAGGACTGCCTCAACGATGCGATTGCTGACTTTACCGAGTCCATTCGGCTTGCTCCAGAAGATGCCGAGGCGTATTATAGCCGTGGTGTTGTCTATGGAAAGAAAGGTGACCTTGATAAAGCATTGGAAGATTTGTAAGCGTTCACGGACTTTGAGCCCGGACTGTTGAACGAGTGTGAGAAAGCGGATGGATCAGTCGCGCAGCAGCGGCGGAGGAGCGAGACCATGAAGA
>QMCD01003238.1_pt1 | contig 13298 bp, 11 predicted proteins | sample 1821841 | NCBI WGS metagenome assembly QMCD01 (sample SAMN01991225, study PRJNA193472) | Termite gut metagenome, whole genome shotgun sequencing project. | isolation source: worker | host: Macrotermes natalensis | reverse complement strand
TTAATATCTATTTCTTTGGGTCTTTTAAGAACAAGAGTATTTGTTGCTTTGTCGATATACTCAGGATTGATTTCAAATTGTGCAACTAACAGTGCGCTGTTGTCGTCATCAATGTAGAGTTTTCCTTTGTAAAGCGGTTTATCGATATCTGCTTTTTGTTCAAATGCAATTACGTTTGCAAAACCGGTGTCGGTTACTGCCATGTCGATTTTGGTGTAATTAAACAGGTTTTCGTCGTTTAATTCGAGAAAATCAGGGATATGCTTGATAATATCCACGAGCAAAGACGCATCGATTCCGGCTCTCATTTTCAGAACGATAGAATCTTTTTCGTTGATATTGCTTATTTTTCTCATTTTTAAGACTTTGACCTGATCGCCGCCCGATGATTTGAAACCGGTTTTATAAATTTGAAATATGGCTTCGGTCATACTGACGATTGTATTTTTCCGCTCTACTCCTTCTCGATAGAAGCTGGTAAAATAAACGGGTTCGCTCTGATAGTTATCTGGAATGTGATTAAGCATTTCCCGCACTGTTTTTTGAGGATTGACTAATCCGACAATGATTTCCTGAAGCGGCACTATTTTGGTTTGCAAGTAAATATCTACCGGGTTGTTCAGAAATAATTCCACGGGTATGGATTGTTGATTATATCCGACATGTGAGATATGAATATGTTGGATTGTATCGGTATGTGGTATTTTGAGCATAAATTCTCCCGATTGATTGGTAACGGTTCCGATTCCGGAGTCTTCGATACTTGCGGAAACATAAGGAATGGGTTCCCTGGTTTGAGCATCTTTTATAACAGCCTTGACAATAATAAAATGCGTACTGTCTTTCGATGCCGGTATAGATTCGGTTACCGGAGATGTTTTGTTTTTATATAGAAGAATATGCCGGTCGAGCACTTTGATTTGTATATCCGGATTCCGGGTTATCAGATAAATGGATTGTTTTACGGTATGCTTTCCTCCGGGAAAATTTATTTTCTTTTCGCTATTTACCATATCGCTATCGTAAATAAAAAAGAATCCGGTAAGGTTACTCATCCGGCTGAGTAATTCGTAGGTTGTTTCCTTGATTTTGGGCAATTGTATTTCCCGGTCAAGAATTTCAGATGCTTTTGATAAAGCACAACAATCAAAGAGAAGCGTTATTGAGAGAATAAATATTTTCATTATCTGATAACGATAGTATCCTGTTTATTTACATGTTCCAGGTTTAATGCATAACAAATTAACTCTGTCATGGTTTCTACAGAGTTATTTTCAAAGGTAACTGTCAGTGTCCTGTTATTGGCCGGTTTTTCAGCAATTATAGTCGGAGAACCATACATTGTGTTGATGGCCTGAACGATGTTCTCCAGTTTTTCGTCTTTAAAACTCATTTTATTGGTGAATTGATTGAACACCTGAGTGTTCGTAATACCGGTTTTACTCAGCTTGCCTGTGTTTAATTGGACAATTTCTCCGGCTTCTACAGGAATAACGGTTTGATCGTTTTTGGAATGAACATTTACTTTCCCTTGTTTTACAGAAAGTTCAAACGGACTTCCGGGACTCGATTCGACTGCGAAAATCGTTCCTACAACCTCAATCGTTATCCCGTCAGCTTCAACAATAAAAGGACATTTTTCATTTTTTGCCACACTAAACAATGCATTTCCTTTCAACTCCACTTTTCGTTGATTTTGGGTGAATTTGGAAGGGTAGGAGATGGATGCTCCGGTTTCCAGGTAAACAGTCGATCCGTCTTCGAGTGTAGTAACCAAGGTCCCTGAATTTTCCGTATTTTGCAGAGATACCAACGAGTTGTTTTTGTCGTGCGAAAAATAGAAAACGGAAAAAACAACCCCGACGCAGATGGCCGCAACAGCAGCTATCCGCTGGAGATAAACTTTTCGTTTCTGATACCCCGCAAATTCAACTTTTTTAGTCAAAAGCTGTTCTTCTTCCAATCGGGAATAAAGCGTATTCCACGCTTTATCTACATCAATCCGGTAATTGTTATCTTTATTTTCCTTCATACGTTTGAACTTTTGAGTTGTATTTTACTTCGTAATTCCCAGAGGACTTTACTTATTTCCGCTTCAACTGTTTTCACTGAAATTTGAAGTTCTTGCGCGATTTCGTTATATTTTTTCCCTTCCATGCGATTCATACGGAATATTTTTTGCCGGCGTTCAGGCAGTCCGTACAACGTTTCTTGTATTTGCTGTTCCAATTCTTTATATTCCAATTCTTCGAGTGGAGTAGAGGTTCCCGTATCTGTGTTTTCTTCAACATACATTTTTCGGTAGTTATCCCGGACTTTTTCATGTTCAAGGTGTTGAAGTGATTTGTTTTTGACGGAACGATACAAGTATCCGCTCACCGAAGTGAAGATTTCCAGGCTTTCTCTTTCTTTCCAAATGACATAAAATAATTCCTGTACGATTTCTTCTGCGGTCTCCAGATCCTCAACAAACAGGTTTGCGTGCCGGCATAAAGGTTCGTAATATGTTCGGAAAAGGGTTTCGAATGCCCGGATATTTCCTTCTTTTATCTTTTTGAAAATCAGTAACATGGAGTTAGGAATTAGAAGTGGGAAGTTAGAATAAAAACACGTACTTCTAACTTCCTACTTCCACTTCATAATTATTATTTGTGTTCCTTTTTTAGTTTATTAACTGCAGATTCCAACGATTCGGTAGGTTCGATAATATTATACGCTCCCCAAAAGTTGTCATCGTAAAAACTCATTACTTTATCACTCAATGAATCATATTTATTGAACGACTCTTTGCGTGAGATATTGCTTATGGCCTCTTCCTTGCATTCTGTTACAATCATTTCGCTTAAGATTGTATAGTTAGTTGCAAATAGTCTGCGTTTCCAGTCGCATTTGAATTTTACTTCATTGCGCATATAATTCAGGTAACTTTTCCCATCCCGTTGTTTGTAAGAGACAATAAAAGAAACTTTTTCGGGATTGAAACGAAGTCCTATCGGTCTTTTGCGCAAAATAGATTCCGTAGCTTTGATCCGGTCTCTCAAATCCAGGTTGAATTCCGCACGGGTGAAAGCCAAAGTTTCTTGATCGATAAACAGTTTTCCGAAATACAGGGGATAAGGTAAATCTACCACGGGACTAAAAGAGACCACATATTGCTGGCGGTTATCTAAAAATTCGGGATTTTCCATCTTGAAACTGAAGTTCAACAAGGATTCTTCATCGAGCAATACATCCGGATTTTTGACAATGTCGGCATAAACAGACAGGATCGGTCCTCCCTGTAATTTCACGGCTAATGTGTCGCTTTTTTTGGTGGTCAGCAATTCCCGGCCTTTGAGCACTTGTACGCGGTCGGCAGTGGCGCTTCCTGCGTATGAATTTTTATAAACATCGATAATCGCTTCGGAAATATTGATGAATTTGTTCTTTTTTTGTACGGTTTCCCTGTAAAATCCGGTTAACATATTGGGCTTGTCACTGTAATTATAAGCAACCCGCCTAATCGCTTCCCTTACTAAGTTTTCAGGATTTTCCCAGCTTTCAACCACGATTTCCTTCAATCGCTTTTCGTTCGGAGTCAGATAGAATGTTTGGCCGGATAAATTTTTTCCTTCATAAGGGATGCGGGTACTGAAATAGCCGATTCGGGAAAATTCGATTTCTTTCGCCTGAATAGAATCTTTGACTTTGAGTACAAATGCTCCATCTTCATTTGTGATACTACTTAGATTAGTTCCCAATACGCTTATATTCACATATTCCAGTTTCTTTTTGTTCGATTGGTCTTTTACAACTCCGCTGATTGTAAAATATTTTTCATCGTCTTGGGCAAATATATTTGTAATTCCCGAAAACAATAAAAAAAACAATGTTGCAATGCCGATTTGTTTAATGCGTGTTTCCATTTCTTTGTTTGTTTAATTGTGAATAATATTCTTGCTACTATTCTTATGATTGTTCAACAACGAAATACCCTATAAAGATAATGGAAATTTATGTTAAATACAATTTAGATTCCTCACTTCGTTCGGATTGACATAGGTCGGTTGTCATTGGTTTATATTTTTATTTTGTTACGCGAACATACAAAATTATTTAAATATACTATATTTGTCGTAACTTTTGTAGTTTTGCCTACATTGAAAGACTATTAAAAACAAATAAAATTATAGGAAAAGCAGAAATCATGTTAGAAATTCCCGAATCAAAAGTAATGAGCCTGCAAATCGAAGACGTTTTGGCAGGGAAAAAAATCGCTAAGGTCGAGCCTGCATCAAGTCCCCATAAATATGCATGGTATAACGGCGATCCGGCAGAATACGATAAACTCCTTTCCGGAAAACAAATTTTGTCATCCCGCGGGCACGGAATGTTTGTCGATATAATTTGTGAAGACAATACTTTTATTGTTGCCGGAGACGGGACCAATGTCAAATATTATCCTTCGCAGGAAGAATCACCCAAAAAATTCCAGTTGCAGATTATCTTTGATGATAACAGTTGCGTCGTTTTTACGGTTGCCATGTATGGCGGAATATGGGCTTGTAAAGATGAACTTCAAAATCCTTACTATCAAGGAAGTCTTTGCAGCATTTCTCCGCTCAGCGACGCTTTTGACGAATCTGTTTTTGAGAAAATTTTCCAAAGCACAACAAAAGACCTTTCCATGAAAGCCTTACTTGCTACCGAACAACGCATTCCGGGACTTGGTAACGGTGTGTTGCAAGATATTTTATTCAACGGTGGAATTCACCCCAAACGGAAAAAATCCACATTGTCGGATTTTGAAAAAGGCGAATTATTCCACAGCTTAAAAGTAACCCTCAACAGCATGACGGAGAATGGCGGAAGGGATACCGAAAAAGATTTATTCGGCATGAACGGAAACTATAAAACGATTCTTTCAAAAAATACGGTCAATAAGCCTTGTCCTAATTGCGGCGGTAATATTGTGAAAGAAGCCTATCTTGGCGGGGCTATTTATTACTGTCCGGTTTGCCAGAAAATATAGTTGAAAAAATATGATATTAGAAATAATACCGACAAATTTATTAGCAGCTTATTTAAAACAAGTATCACAAAAGTTGCAAGTAAACTTCAATGCCTTGCAAGAAGCTGAAATTTCAACTGATACGTTTAGTTTCTATACTTCGGTGGCTTCTGTTTTCAGCAGCAAAATAGAGGGCGAAGACATTGAATTGGATAGCTATATCAAACACAAAGTAATGGGAATGGAGTTTAAATCCGACTACACGAAAAAAACAGATGACCTCTATAATGCTTATACTTTTGCAAAACAAAGCTCGCTTACGCCGCAAAACATCAGCAAGGTACATGCTTTGTTGGCTCTAAATTTAGTAGAAGAACATAAACTGGGAAAATTCCGGTCGCATAATATGTATGTTCTTACTGATAAGGGAAGCATAGAGTATGTAGCGGCACCTCCATGCGAAGTCGAGAAAGAGATGCAAAAATTATACAGCGACATTAACGGTTTACTCAAAGCCGAATTAAGCATAGAAGAAGTATTTTATTATGCGGCATTTATTCATTTGGTGTTTGTGAAAATTCACCCTTGGAATGATGGCAACGGCAGAACGGCACGCTTGTTGGAAAAATGGTTTTTAGCTCAAAAATTAGGAGAAAAGGCGTGGTTTTTGCAAAGCGAAAAAATGTATTATCAACAACATCAAGCATATTATAAAAACATTCGCCTTGTAGGTTTGGAATATCCCGAATTAGATTATAATCAAGCATTGTCATTTTTGTTGATGCTTTCAAAATCAGTTGAATTATAATACATTTTAGTTAACCTATTTCAGTACGATACACAATAAAAAAACAAAAATATGAGTAACAAACAATTTTCAACAAGTCTAAATCCATTAGTAAAACAATTGAACAAAAGTCCTAAAGATTTTACAAAAAAAGATATTATCCAATTCATTGAGGACAATGGGATCAAAATGCTTAATTTCCGTTATGTAGGCGGTGACGGCCGGTTAAAATCACTCAATTTCGTAGTAAGCGATTCCGATTATTTGGAACAGGTTTTGTCGCATGGCGAACGTGTCGACGGTTCGAGTTTATTCTCATTTGTAGAAGCAGGTTCGAGCGATTTGTATGTTATTCCCCGATTCAGAACTGCATTTGTCGACCCTTTTGCCGAATTACCAACCCTTTGCCTGTTGTGTTCCTATTACACAAAAGACGGAAAACCCTTGGAAATTTCGCCCGAATATATTTTGAAAAAAGCCGCCAAATCATTTACAGACGTTACCGGCATGGAGTTTCAAGCCATGGGCGAATTGGAATATTATGTAGTAGGAGAGAAACAAAACCTCTTTTTGGCAACCGATCAAAAAGGTTATCACGAATCATCGCCTTTTGCCAAGTTTGAAGATTTCCGGATGGAAGTGATGTATTTGCTGGCTTGCGCAGGATGTATGGTAAAATACGGACATTCGGAGGTAGGGAACTTCACGTTGGATGACAAGATTTACGAACAAAACGAAATAGAGTTTTTGGTTACGGATGTAGAAGATGCAGCCAATCAACTGATTATCGCCAAGTGGATTATCCGCAAGTTGTCGCATAAATATGGCTTGGATGTTACGTTTTCTCCTAAAATAACGACCGGAAAAGCAGGAAGCGGCATGCATATTCACACACGCATCGTGAAAGACGGCATAAATCAATATGTGAAAGACGGAAAATTGAGCGATACAGCTAAAACTGCCATTGCCGGATATATGCAATGTGCACCGTCGTTAACGGCTTTCGGGAATATGAATCCTACCTCTTATCTTCGCTTGGTCCCGCATCAGGAAGCGCCTACAACAGTCTGTTGGGGCGACAGAAATCGCTCTGTATTAGTCCGTGTTCCTTTGGGATGGACGGCAAAAGACGATATGGTTGCCAATGAAAATCCGTTGGAAAAACCGGTAGAAATGGATGGTTCTGAAAAACAAACGGTCGAATTTCGTTGTCCCGACTGTTCTGCCGATGTATATCTGTTATTGGCAGGGCTTACGGTAGCTGCCCGCAGCGGTTTTGAAATGCAAAATGCATTGGAAATCGCTCAAAAAACATACGTCGATGTAAATATCCATCAGGCAGAACAAAAAGATAAAGTGGCTGCGATGAATCTGAACAGTTTGCCCGCATCTTGTTGGGAGTCGGCAGAGATGCTTGATAAACAACGTGAAATTTACGAACGGCACGGCGTGTTTCCTGCCCGTATTATCGATGGTGTTATCAAAGATTTGAAGAAATTTGAAGATAAGGATATTCGAGAGGAATTGAAAAGCAACCCCAATAAAATGCTGGTATTAGTGCAGAAATACTATCATTGCGGATAATCTAAATTGGAAGAATTCCGTATCATACAACCCGATCCTCTGCTTGCACCTTATGTGAAGAATTATTGGCTGTTGAAAACAGGCGGTAATTTTACAGCTTTGGCGCGAACCGTGCCGACCGGTATGATGAACCTGATATTTCATCGGGGAAACCGCTTATTCTCTGTTCACGAAAATAAGATTCATCCCCGTGCTTTTCTCAGCGGGCAGGAGAAAACGTATGCCGATTTGCAGTATAATGGACAAATAAATATGATTTCGGTTGTATTCCGGCCTGCCGGAGTACGGGCGTTTTTCAACTTGCCGATAAATAAGATTGCCGGTTTGCGTTTGACGGCAGGAGATATGGAAGATAAGGAGCTATCCGTCCTGGAAAACTCTCTGACAAGTACAGAAGACGATGGTTTGTGTATTCTGCTGATTGAACAATTCCTGCTGGGAAGGCTTACTCAACTTGCAGAACATAATCTGAAACGGATAGAAACTACTATTGGCCTGATTGATTCAGGTCAGACGAATGTAACTTCCCTTGCCGATGCCGCCTGTCTGAGCAGAAAGCAGTTCGACCGGATATTTTCGGAACATGTGGGCGCACATCCGAAAGAATTCTCGCGGACGATTCGTTTTCAGCGGGCGTTACACCGACTCGAAACCGATCCGCAAATCTCTTTGGCTGCTCTTGCTTATGAATGTGGCTATTCCGACCAGTCGCACATGATCAAAGAGTTCAAAATTCTTTCCGGTTATACTCCGGGTGAATATCTTGCCGTTTGCCCGCCACATTCCGATTATTTCGGTTAAACACAAAAAGTCCCTTTTTTACAATCCTGCTCCCGCTTCCGGAACTACCTTTGTGCTTTCACAATAAAAGATTGGAATATGGAAAAAAGAGCATTAACAGAGAAAATCAAACAACATTTAGAGGTGCTGTGCTCCGAAATCGGCGAGCGCCGTGTAGGGAGTGAGCAGAATCGCAGAGCAACCGCTTACGCCCAAAAAGTATTAGAAGAATCGGGCTGGCAGACCGAAGCAACAAAATTATCGGTAATCGATTGGAAAACAGAAGGTGCGACATTAACTTGTGATGGACAGTCTTTTGAGGTTTTTTCTTCTCATTACTCATTAGGGTGTCGGGTGCACGGAGAATTAATTGCCGTTGATTCGATTTCTCGATTGGAGCAGACCGATATCGAAGGTAAGATCGTTTTGTTGTATGGCGAAATCGCTACCCAGCAAACCCCTTTCCTTTTTGGAACCCGGAAGAACATCAGCATCTTATCGCTACGTTGGAACAAGGTAAACCAAAAGCCCTCGTCTGTGCAACAGAACGCAATTCGGCCACGGCGGGCGGGGGTTATCCATTCCCTTTATTTGAAGACGGCGATTTCGATATACCATCGGTTTACATGAAAGACATCGAGGGTGAGAAACTGCTCGCTTGTGCCGGACAGACGGTTGAGCTGGTTTCCCAATCCGAACGCATTCCCGAAACTGCATTTAATGTGATCGGAAGAGACAGTAATCAAACGAAAGACAGGATTGTTATTTCGGCACACATAGATACCAAGATTAACACTCCGGGTGCGATAGATAACGGAACGGGTGTAGCGGTCGTACTGGCGTTAGCTGAACTTTTGAAAGAAAACCCTGGTAGATACCCCGTCGAACTGGTTATCTTCAACGGAGAGGATTATTACAGCGCTCCGGGACAAGTTAGGTATGTGGAACAAAATGCAGGGCGGTTTGGCGATATTCTACTGAATATTAATATCGACGGAGCCGGATACCGCGAGGGTCTCTCCTGTTTTTCGCCTTTCAACTTGCCGGAGAATATTCTCGATGACTTGCACGAGGTTCTTTGGGATACGCCGGAAATTATTGAAGGCTTGCCATGGTATCAGGGCGATCATAGTCTGTTCCTGCAAAACGGTTGTCCGGCGATTGCGGTAACTTCACAGTGGTTTCTTGAGAATATGGAATGTCAGCAACTTACTCATACTCCGAAAGATAATCTTAGTGTGGTCAGTTATGAACGGGTTGTCGAATGTGCTGTCGGTATAGCGGATTTGATAAGAAAAATAAAATCCGTACCTTTGCATCCGTGAATTAACACATTTTCCAATTTATGAAGTGGCAACTCTGTATATAGCTACCCTGTTTCGGGCTTGTCGGGGAATTTTTTCCGGCATTGAATTGTTGTGCCCGTATCCTTTACAGAGTTTAATCACCCTGTTTATTAATGATTGTTTGCCGTACTTTCCCGGAAAGTACCGTGCAGGCATGCCATTTCATAAAACAAATGAATTATACATACAAACAAATATGGCTCATCAACCTGCCCATAATGGTGAGCCTGCTTATGGAACAGTTAATCAATTTAACTGATTCCATTTTCTTGGGACACGTCAGCCAAATAGATTTAGGCGCATCGGCACTGGCCGCCATGTATTACACCGCCATTTATATGTTAGGTTTCGGGTTCAGCCTCGGAGCACAGGTTGTTATTGCAAGACGAAACGGAGAAGGACGATACAAGGATGTCGGCAAGGTGTTCTTTCAGGGATTGATCTTTTTATCCGTTTTTGCTATCGTTGTTTTTATATTATCCAAACTGTTTTCGCCTTTGTTGCTTCGCATGGTGATTTCTTCGGATAATGTATATCAAGCCACCACGCAATATATCGAATGGCGGGATTACAGTTACCTGTTTGCTTTTCCGTTGCTGGCAATCCGGGCATTTTTCATCGGGACAACCCATACGAAAATACTTACCGCAAACTCGATTGTTATGGTAATATGCAACATCGTATTCAACTACCTGCTAATCTTTGGGAAAGCAGGATTCCCTGCATTGGGGATCAGCGGGGCCGCTATCGGTTCATCCCTTGCCGGATTTGTCGGATTGTTGTTTATGATTGTTTACATGTGGCGACATGTCGACAAGAAGCGGTATGCTTTGCGTCCTGTATTTGATTTCGGGTTATCGCTTCACCTGCTGAGCATATCTGTTTGGACAATGGTGAGGTCATTCTTTTGCATCGCACCATGGTTTCTCTTTTTCGTTGCCATCGAACATCTGGGTGAATGCGAACTTGCTGCCGCTAACGTAGTAAGAAGCATTTCGATGCTCTTTTTTGTGATTGTCAACTCGTTTGCAACAACGACGATTTCGCTGGTCAGCAATCTTATCGGAGCAAAGCGGGATGTAGAAGTGATGCCGACTTGCCGCCGCGTTATCGCGCTGAATTATGTATTGGGTATTCCACTCATACTTTTGGCTTTCGTTTTTTCGGGAAACCTTTTGCAGCTGTTTACCAATGAGATGGCAGTTATCCACACGGCGTTTTATCCTTTCTGTGTAATGTTGTCGACATTCATTATTTCCGTACCTGCTTACACTTATTGCAATACGGTAATCGGTACAGGGAATACCAAGATGGCTTTCATCTTCCAAATGATCAATATAACCATCTATTTGGCGTATCTGTTTATGTTGTCGCGTTCACCGAATATTCCGCTTGCGATGTACTGGACTGCCGAGCAGTTGTATGTTATCGTGTTGTTAGTATTATCTTTGGGATATCTCAAAAGGAATAAATGGCAGAAGAAAAATTTATAGCGATTGATATAAATTCACTACATTTTCGAGGTGCTTTTGTTTTATGTGGTGCAAATGTGGTGCAGATCGGCAAATAAAAAACGCTAATAATCTTATTTTTAGACTATTAGCGTTTTTATTTTGCGGTATGGACGGAATATGAACCTTTCATTTAACCGCCAATAAATCAATATTTTAACAAAGCCTGAAAATATAGTCCCACGAATTATCCCAAAATAATTTTTCGCTGATTTACAGCCTTTTGCATTGTTTCAATGAGCGTTTGGACAAAGGTAGGGAGTTTTTGAGAAATGGACAAAGTTTTTTCTGTTTTTGTAATTCTCTGCTAAATCTCTGCTAAGCCTCTTCTAATTTAGCAGTAAAAACATAGACTTAATAACTTTATTTACAACTATTTACAAACATAGGCTCTGCTAAATATCTTCCAAACCTCTGCTAATCTCTGCTATTTTTCAATACCCACTCAGGTTTGGCATCGCTGCCTTTGTTGATAATTTTGTCAGCCTCCCGAAGTTCTCTTATCAAGTTCCGTATTCTGTTACTCTTTTGTTCTGCATTCATCCAAGCAGGTAACATATTCCACAAAAGCTCGTCTATGTCTTTTCTGCTTAGGCTGCCATGCTCTTGAATAGATTTCAGCATCCACTCAAAATATTGTTGCTTGTCAAAAGCCTTGTTTTTGGAATATTCCGCTTTCTTATCGGTTGCCTGCGAAACGTCTTTTCCTACATAATAATTAGGTTTCCTGCCTTCTATTAATTTTTCTTTTCGCAGCATGTTTGCCGAATCGTCAGGAATTGATTCTTTTTTCTGAACCTTGTCCAACAGCGTTACTTGCGATAGAGATAAATCGTGCCTCTCAATCAGCAGCTTTGAATAATTCTCATCTATTGTTTGTCCATACATGTACATCACAACTTCTTGCGGGTCAGACAGGATATAATCGGGCAACGGGAAAAAGCGATTGCGTTGAGATAGATACAATGTGTGAATACCGTATCCCAAACGGTCAATCATACCCAAACTGTGCATGGCATTGACAAGCCACGGATTGCGGTAACGCTTGGGCGTTTTCTCTCCCAAACTGTATTCTTCGGGCATTCCCTCAAAAAAGTTTCCGGCATTGGCGAAAATCAATTTATCCACCTTTTCGGTAACTATGATTCTCGATTGAAGTGAATAGTCCTGATGTGCCACACAGTTGTGAATGGCTTCTAAAATGCTTTTCGTGTCGTATTTATTTACAGTGGTTGCGAGCAATTCAAAGTCAGGATAAAAGCGAACTTGTATATTCCGTATTCGTTGCATCACTTGCGTTGTTGTCAAAAGGAAAGGAGCGGTAAAATGTTCGTAAGCCTTTTCTTCAGTATCCAATTTCCATGTGATTTCCGCAATAGAAGGTAATAAATAATGTATTGATTCCGGTTTGCCTAAAAGCAAAAGGGCTGTATTTGTTATTTTCCGGTCGATGGTTATCCGTGCTTTATCCAAAAATGTAGCTTCGTCCCATGTGTCTATTTGATTGGTATAAGCAGTATTGCGGTTTTTCTCTTTGAACTTTTCGCGGGCAACCTTTAATGCTTGCGAATCTAAATCGGCAATACTCGCTTTTTCAACAATCTTGGCACTCCAATCTTCCTGCGAATTATAGATGATACGCATCCAGTCGGGATATTTACGCAGCTCGGTTTTATGACTGCCCACACGAACAAATGATTTTCGTTGGAAATTAGTAGGTTCACTCTTTGCCGGAGGAATCCGCAAAAGAACAATATGTTTTCCCTCGTAATCAAATTCAAAAATCTCGAAATTGATTTTAGGGTCAAGGTAAGTCCGTAGCCACAATTCCAAATCCTGATTACCATGTTTGGCATTAAAGAAAGTAAAGGTTGTCCCTTTTATGGTATGTGTACCGTCTTCTACTCCCCAAACCAAATACCCGAAAGGCTTATTAGCCAATGTCGCACCATTGCTCATGGCACTGATGTACTCGCCAATTTGCTCATGGTCGATGCCATTCGATTTAAACTCCAACCATTGCTGTTCTTGAGGCTGGGAGCAAAGGTCATGTAATAAGTCTATTAAATCTATGTTGGTCATATATTATCTTATCTAAAATTTACAAACTGTTTTTGTATGTTTATTCGTTATTATCCGATAACCATTCAGAGGGTATTAATTTTACCCCATTTCTCCAAATTTCCCGAACACATTGTTTAAATTTATCTGTTCTTAAATAAGCATGGTCTGTGATGATAACCTGAAATTTAGAATCTAACTTTTCAGTTGTATCAATAATGAAATCAAATATCTTTTTT
>QMCD01001645.1_pt1 | contig 13306 bp, 7 predicted proteins | sample 1821841 | NCBI WGS metagenome assembly QMCD01 (sample SAMN01991225, study PRJNA193472) | Termite gut metagenome, whole genome shotgun sequencing project. | isolation source: worker | host: Macrotermes natalensis | reverse complement strand
GGTATGCAGTTCATCCGCCCATGCACTCTGAGTGGCGTGCGACGGATCGGCGAGCCTGATGGCCGCCTCCGGGGGTTGGGGTGCGTTGACCGTGATGGTCACAACGGAGCTGCGCACAGCCGCCGCGCCCTTTGCGCCTACCTCACAGAAGTAGTGGTAAGTCCCCGCCGTGAGTGTGGTCGGGAGAGCGTAAGTGGCTGACGTCGCGCCGGAGATGATGGTGCCTCCCGTGCTGCCGGCAGTGGTATTACTGTACCATTGGTAGGTGAGCGCCGCGCCTTCGGTTGCACTCGCCGCGATGGTGAGCGAACCGGAGATGTTGCCCTCGACGAGTGCCGAGGGCGGTGCCGTCGGCTGTGTGCCTATACTGACGACGGGAACGGGTGGTTCTTTGTCCTTGCCGCAGCCGGCAAGCAGAAACACCACCCCCGCGATGGCTGTGAGTAAAAAATTTCTTTTCATAAATTCGATAAATTAGTGGATTGATTTTATCTTTTCTCGAACCGAATCTACACATAATAGGTGAGGGTCAATCATATTTTTGGAGCCAATCCACAAAATGGTACCCTGCGTCCACAAAGTATACGCTACGGCCCGCGAAATGAATCCGATATTGCGCAGCCGGGGCGTCCGGCATGAATCGTTAAAGACAATCAAAATCCCAAAACAAACCAAATGTAACCAACACGGAATAAACCCTATAAACAAAAAATAGTGGCCGGAATTTCTTCCGGCCACTCGTGCCGCCGAGGGCATTTTTTGATGATGGATTATCGCCGATCCAGGGCTATTTCACGACGATTTCATCGGCAAACATGGTAACCGGACTCCCGGCCCTCACATGCCAATTAGGTTGCCTGAGAACACTCTCGGCATGTACTTTGATATACCGTGCGGTACGTCCCGTATAAGCTGTGAACGGCTGTATATAGATGTCTCTGGGCATGTTGTCGAACTCGGGAGCCATCGGATCTATCGGAGCGACCACCCTGAATTCATCCCCGAAATTCACACCGTCGGTCGAGAACGAATAACTTACGTATTTTGGCAGGTTCATCTCATAATAGGTATCTCTGGCGTTCAGGAAGTCCATATTGATGTATTTTACACGCCGTAACGTGTCCAGATCGACAATAAAAGTCATGTGTGTTCCGTTCACGCCGACCCAGTTGTCGTACCTGCAGTCGCGCCAGTTCTCGGCGGAGGCGAACATGCCATCCGTCAGAGTTTCGGGCGCCTGGTGCCTGCGCGAGAATTCGGAGACGGGTGTAATCTTTTTTCCCACGGAAAGAGCACTCCGGGTATCTTCGGTCTTATCGAAAATCCGGTCGTAAGCAGCTTTATAGTCGCGGATCGGGATCTCACGCTCCCTGAGCTGACCCATACCCGCTTTAGTAATTCCTGCGATGAACTTATCCACCGTCTCCGGAATCACGGGATCGATATACAGCTCTCCATTTTCGTCGTGCTTGTACAGGCTGCGGGGTTCATCGACCGAGCCGCGGCTGATCTGTATCTGTGCGTACTGAATAGGCAGACGGGTAATCTTGACGCGATCCAACATGACCGGATCGTTCTGAACGGCCTTCTCGGCCTCATCGAACAGGCGGCTGTACTCTTGCATCATCTCTGCGGAGAGGTAGCTGTCTCTCGCCTGCTCGGGCGAGCCGAAAATACTCAGCCTGAAGCCGCTGTCCAACAGAGATTGACGCATGGTATTGATATATTCCAGCACATACGGGCCTGCTTTACCCCAGTAGCCGTTGCAGAAATCTTCGATCATCGCCTCCCAGTCGGCTTTGGGATCCCACATCATCTTACTGATAAGATAGGGCCTCAGTTCGGCCATTTCCCCTCCGTAGGTGCTGCTCGACTGCATGTAGAACGCGTTCACGTTGTTTTCGTTGAAGAAATCGAGATTGGGGCCTATCACGTGGAGGTTGGGGAACGGGCTGACCATGTTGCTGAACTGAATGTTATAGTCCCAGATGATTATATCCTTTGCGATCCTGCCCCAGTTGGTAATGTGGCGCGTGAAAGCGGTATCGGCCTCGAAAATGGGCCTGTGGCGGTGGCTGTCGATGTTGCAGAGCATGATGTTGACATTGGGCTCGGCGATGATATTGTCGGGAGCGTTCAGCGTGTACCAATAGGCCAGGGTAGAGATCATCTTGTCGGGGAATGCCTTGGCCACCTGATTGGTGAACCACAGCATAGCGCCGCTCTCACGGCTTTCGTGCCCGCCATATTTTTTGTTCAGTGCAAGACAGCTCGGACACTGGCAGGTTTGAGCGTTGTCCTCCTGACTGACCGACCAATACTTCGCTTCGGGATTCCTGGCTATCAACTCTCTAAGGTCTTCGATACATATTCTCAACACGTCGGGGTTGGACAGGCACAACTGTGTGGGCAGGCGCTGTCCGTTACGCAAAGCGTAATACTCGGGGTGAGCCGCAAAATGTTCCTCAGGCTTCACAAGGTTCCTTATGAACGTGTGGACGAACATACCCCAATCTTCCCTCTGGGAGGAGAGTTTATGCCATTCGTTGTACTCCCTGTTCAATTCGGGATCGACCTGGAGGGTGCTCCTTCTGCCGCCGCCGAAACCTGTAGCCGTGGTACGGTAAACGATACGGGGATTAAACACCGTGTCATTGGGGAAATCGACGGAGTGCTTTTTCGGGATCACGGTAGCCAGGGGAGTGTATTTCCTGAATCCCAGCGATTCGAGCATGTCGTACATCCCGAAAAGGGTCCCTTTTTTAGCACCTCCGGCGATAACGAAGTCGTTGCCCACGGTTTTATAGATATAGCCGTCGTCTTTCAGGGAGGCGATATCCAGATTCAGGCTCTTGGCGAACTCTGTCCGGCCGAGATAGATGGCGGCGTCCCCGCTGTATTGTCCCTCTTCGACAACAGGCAGTTCCGCACCCGACATCTCGCCCAAAAAGCGCTGAAGCTGCATCGCAGCCCTTGTTTCGACCTCATTGGCTCCGGACGGAACGACTATCTGATAGCCTGATGTTCCGTTGATCTTCAATCCCGCACCGCCGCATCCGACCGACAGGACGGATATGAGGATAAAGGCGTAGTAGTAAAATCTTTTCATAACAGGTTTATTTTAGCATTGTAACAAAGCGCAAAAGAAGAGAAGAAAAACGGGGTGTGCCAAAGTCTGAAATTTTCAATCTTGACACACCCCGTTTGAATTAGCGTACCGGGAATGCTACGGTCTGCGAGAAATTATGCCTTACCGTACCGACACCCGACACATCTGCCAAAGCGCCAATACGGAAGTAATAATTCTTTCCCGCATACTTGAAATAATCCGTGGCATTGTGCGGAATATCGATAGTCAACGTGTACTGCGTGCTGCTATCGATCGTTATGGAGGGATTGAAGTTCCGGGTATTGGGGAACTCGGCACCCTCGGGATCCTGAACGACGAACGTTACCTGCTGGCCGACATGCCAGTCCGAAAACGAGAACAGGCGAATCTGCGAGAGCTTCACTTCCGGTTTCCCTGCCTCGAGGTTAAACGTGGCAACAACCTTGTCGCCCTGTCTTGTGATCGAAGGATTCTTAACCCGAATATAGGGGGTAACCTCGAAATCGCGGACATTGGCTCCCGGTTTTAACTCGACGTCATCGACAGTGAACGGAAAGAAGTTACAGTCGGTAAACTCTACTCTGTAATGAGACGCAAATACCAGGTCGTTTTGATATTCACCCGAAGATTTAATAACCCACGTTTGCAGAGTCTCGCTGGTGTAGCCCTTTTCATACACCTTGATAGTAGAGCCGTTGGTACTGCTGCTCTCCGTTCCAACCAACTCTTTCGTGGCCGCATCTATAATGGATCCACGAATCTTCGCGTTCGGACGATCGTAGTTGTCCATCTTAAACATATCGCACCCAGTCAATACGAGAAGGAATGCCAATAAATAAGTTATCTTATATGCTTTCATAGTAATAATTTTTTAATTAGTGGCCCGGATTCTGTTCCAAACGGTTAGTCGCGATGCTCGGGATTGCCTTGTAGTATTCATTCGGATCGAAATCACGACCGCCGGCAGTTTCATCATGGTACTGGGTTACTCGAACAAAAATGTACTTCGGGGTCGCTTCACGAAGGTCGAGCATGGGCACCAAAGCGTGGCGGCGGCCTCCGTTCCAGAACTTGTGATATTCGCGGCGGCGTATCATATCGTCGAACCTGCGGCCTTCGAAAGCAAGTTCCACCCTTCTCTCCTTAAGTACGTTTGCAAGGGTAGGCTCAATGGTATCCTTATGACAGGCCCTGTGGCGCAGTGCGTTCAAATATTGGCGTGCCAGACCTGCATCGCCCTGACCGCTTTCGGCATAAGCTTCGGCGTAATTGAGGTAGATCTCGGCCAAACGGAGATCGATCCACGGGGTAGTAGATACAGCGGTACCTCCCGTAACGGTCAATGCATTCCTTGAGAGATATTTCAGGATGGAGAATCCTGTGCTGGAATAGTGGGAGCCTTCGAAAGATCCACCCAGATTGGCGAAGCCCGAATAAGATGAAGGATCTTCAGCGCCATAAGTCCAATAGCTCTCTCCATCTTTCCCCGGTGCGGAATCATTGGCGTAAGCGATAATCGTTCCGTCCTGCCGGACAAGACCTCCCTGCATCACGATCGTTACATCTCTGAACGGCGAACCGGGAAGGAGTACACTGGCATGGAGGCGAACATCCTTATTGACAAAGGGATCGAGCGGGTTGTCGTACTTCTTGAACGGAATAGACGTCTGCACGTTATTCGGATTTACAAAGTAAGTGCTTTCGTTGCCGTCTTCACGGGTAACGATCGGCGCACCGGCCCCCGTACCATTGTCGGTGTAATCTTCGTAAGCGTCAACCATATCCAGCGTTACGCTGTATCGTCCGAAACGAACCCATCCCGGATGCTTTTGCGCGGGGCTGTAGAACGTGTCGTAGCTGTGGCCCTGGTTACCGACACGCGATCCGTCCAGATACTCTTTCCAGAAGATATACTCGCTGTTGGGCGCCAGGAACAGATCCCGGTAATTTTGCTGCGCTTCCTCCCTGTTGGCGGGATTCGTACCGTAAAGACTGTACTTGCCGCTGTCTATCACGGCCTTCGAAGCATCGATACAGATCTGATAGTAACGGTTGGCTTCGGAAGCGGGCATTCCCACAAATCCTGCGGTAACAGCCGCGCCGCTCAGGGGTGCTTCGTTCCAGTATTTGGCAATCGAAGCGGCATACAGGGCAACTCTCGACTTCAGGGCATACGCAACCATCTTGTTGGCGCGAAGCGTACCTGTAGCGTACGAATTCTCAAGACCGGCTATCGCCCTGTCCAGGTCGGCCAAAACAAAATCCCAGGTCTCCTTTTCGGTGTTGCGGGGGACATACATCTGTTCATTATCCGATCCGGGTACATAGATGTTGTCCAAAGGCTCTTCAAAGATGGGAACACCGCCATACTCCTTTACCAGACCGTAGTATAGATACCCGCGGATAAAATAGGCTTCAGCCTGCAACCGGGTGAAGGTAGCTTCCGTGATAATGCCGTTATCTCTTGCAGGTACGAGATTCTGCAAAAAGGTGTTCACATTACGGATACGGACGTAAGCATAGTCGAAATAGTTGTTGGAGGGCCGGGCCCTGCCGCCTGCGTCGCTGCCGTCCGAACGGATAGCGTCGTCAGTGTACATGTCGGTGGTCGCGAAGTGGGCGCCCTGCATGACACCGCGAATACCGAAACCACCCATGGCGATCCCGCCCTGATTCGCATCGTTACTTGTTCCTACGCCGGGATGATAGTTGAAATCTTCCATCGGCATCGAGTTGTACAAGTCCGCTACGATCGTCATAATACCGCTTTCCGAGGATAACAGCAACTCCGGGCTCTTCTTGGTGAGCGACTCCACTTCGAGGAATTTGTTACACCCCTCTCCGAGCACCATAAGCGCGGCGGCCGAAACGATCAACGCTCTGTTTAATATGTTCTTTTTCATATTCCCTGCTTATTAAAAACTAAGATTTATACCGAAATTGACATCCTTCATGATCGGATAGGTCATGTTGCCCTGATAATCCCTCTCCTGCTTTTCAGGGTCGAGCTTCTTCAACTCCTTGTTTGTGAAGGTGAAGATGTTTGTCATATTCACAAATACCCTGAGTTGGGATACCTTTATTTTACTGAGGAAGGATTTGGGCAGACTGTAACCTATCTCGACGTTCTTCAGACGCAAGTAGTCTCCTCTCGGACGGAACAGGGCGATGGTGTTATCACTGGTCGTTCCGGTACGGGGATACCTGCGGATGGGAGCAAATTTACCCGGGATCCATACGGTACTGGGATTGAAGGGGTCGTCCATGTCGTTGGCAGTTTTCCAACGGTCGTTATATTTCTGATGCAGAGAGTTGTAGCGTCCATAGCCGAAAACGTCGTTCGAAGCGAAGTTGACGGAATAGAGTGCGGCACCCTGCAACAGGAAACTCAGGCTGAGACCCTTCCATTCGCCCATAAATGAAAGACCGTACTGCAGCGGCGGGTTGATCGAGCCGCCACTGGTCGATCCGGAAACGAAGCCCTGGTCGCCATATCCCCAGTTTATATAGTCCTGGTCGTTGGCGTTGATAACGCCGTCGCCGTTAAGGTCGACTATACGGAATTCACCCGGCAACATCCTCGAGTTTCCCAGCGCACCGCCGTGCAAAGGAGCTGTTTCCAACTCTTCGAGCGAAGCGTACTGTCCGTTGGCCTGATACAGCAGCGAGCGTCCTATGTAGCGGTTTTCAACACCGTTTCTCCATACGCCCCACGACGTTGTCTGCGGAGCCTGTTCGTTGTGGAGGCGTTTCTGGCGTGCAAAGGTCGTGTTGGCCGTTACCATGTAGCTCAGTTCGTTGCCGATCTTTCCACGATGCCTCAACTCTACATCCAAACCGATGTTCATGTCGGAGTTGATATTCACCTGCGGGAACGACGCACCGAAATAGTTGGGTACGGTTGTCCTCAGGTTACCCAAAACACCGGTGTTATTACGCTGGAAGTAGTCCAAAGATAATCCGAACACACCTCTCGGCATATCGAAGTCGATACCGACATTGAAGGTCGATGAAGTTACCCACGACATGTCGCTGTTGACAACTCCCGGAGGATACATACCGATGGTGAGTATACCGGGATTGAGAATATAACCCTTCACCGTACTGCCCGAATATCCGGGTATGTATTGGAATGCCTGTCCCTGGTCTATACCGCTCTGGCCCCACGAAGCCCTGAGTTTGAGGTTTCCGATCCAGGAGACGTTGTCCTTGATAAAGGATTCTTCCGATATACGCCATGCGGCACTTACGGACGGGAATAATACCCAGCGTTTTTTAGGAGCGTAACGGTACGAACCGTCATAACGGCCCGTCACCTCCAACAGGTACTTGCCGGCGTAGTCGTAATTGACACGTCCGATGTAGGCGGCCAGACGACCGTATTCGCGGTCTCCTGAGTTGGTTGCCGTCGTTGCGGTAGCTTCGTCCAGAATATCGTACGTGTACAGGTCGCTGTATAAGCGCCTTCCCATCAAACGATCCCAACGGGTCATGGAGCCTTCCGCAGCCACCATTACACCGAGGTTGTGGTTCCCGAACTGCTTCCGATAATTCGCATTAAACTGGAAATAGCCTTTTGTGTAAAGGTCCATTTGGTTCTGAATGGAATTGTCGTTGAAAGTACCGTAAACCGTGTCGGTGTAGTAATTGTACAGTTGGTAGCTTTTCCTGAGAGTACGCTGATTGGTCAGACGTATGTTGTAGTCCGCCATACCCTGAACGGTCAAGCCCTCTACGAAAGGAACGGTATAGGTCAGATCGATCTGCGCCTGTCCGTTGAATGTTTCCCAACGGCGGTATTGCAACTCGGGGTCGATTACCGCTATAAGGTTTTTGTTTTCAGGTTTCAACACCGAGTAGTGCTTGTCTTCCGGATCGGTACCCAATGCGTACGGGGCGATATAGCGTTCACTCTGGAAGAGCGCTTTGAACAGCGACCAGAAGTCGTCGGCGCTATTTTGCCTCGTGTCCCTGCGGCCCGAGAAACCGACGTTCATCTTCAGGTTCTTGGCAACCTGAGCCGTTACGTTGGTACGGAAATTGATACGGTCGTAGAACATGACACCGGTTCTCAGGAGTCCGGGATCCTTCGAGTACGCACCACTGACAAAGTATTGGATTTTATTGTTACCGCCTCTGACCGACAGGCTGTGGCTCTGGGACATAACCTGCTTCTTGAGTACCTCGTCGATATAGTTGGTGTCGGTGTAGCCCGGCTTATTTTGCCTGTAGTTTTCAACAACCTCCTGAGAGAAAACATTATAGAATCCCTGAGCGTCGTTGCGGGCCATTTCATTGGCTGCCAAAACATATTCGTAAGCGGGTATGGTCAACTCCAAACCGGTAGGCATACTTATGGAGAACATTCCGGAGTAAGAAAACCTCGCCTGGCCGTCGGTACCTTTTTTTGTTGTTACGATAATCACACCGTTGGCCGCGTTCATACCGTAGATGGAGGCCGACGCGTCTTTCAGGATCGAGACGCTTTCGATATCGTCCGAGTTCATCTGTGCAAGTTCCGCAGTGGCGTCGGCTGCCGCCCTGCCGCCGCGCGCAACACCGTCGATAACGATGAGCGGAGTGCCGAAACCGCGGATACTGAGCGAGTTGTCGAACACCCCTGGTTCGCCGCCTTTCTGGCGGATAAGCAGACCTGCCATCTTGCCCTGAAGGTTGGAGATGACGTTGTTCGTCTTGGTGGTAACTATGTCGTCGGCACCGATAGCCGTAACCGCACCGGACAGGGTCTCCTTCTTTTGTGTACCGTAGCCCACGACAATCACGTCTTCCATCAACTGAGAGTCTGTCTGCATTACTACATTCACGGTGGTTTGATCGCCTACGGGCACATCCTGCGAAACATAGCCGTAGAAACTGACTGAAAGTACGGCGTTTGCAGGTACCCGTATGCTAAAGGCGCCATTATTATCGGTAATGGATGCCGTCGACGTTCCCTGTACCGTAATCATGGCTCCAATGATCGCTTCACCCGCATCGTCGATTACCGTACCGGTAACTGTCCGGCCGGTGTCCTGTGGGCTTTGTGTCGTTCTTGCCGTTGTTTCACGGGCCTGGCGGGCATTGGTCAGCAATATCTGACGATCCATAATATTATGGCTTATGCCTGTGCCGGCAAGCATTTTGCCCACGGCCTGATCTATGCTTGCATCGTTGACTTCGATCGACGCGATGCCTTTGTTAAGGGCGATCGCACGATCCAGAACGAGGAACGTGTAGTCGCTCTCCTGTTCGATGCGGTCCATGACGTTCTCTATGGTGGTATTTTCCATGGAGAAAGTCAGGGATTGTGCGTCGGCTGCATTCAGCACTAAGGCACATAGCAACACAGCGACGCTGAGTGTAATCTTCAGTCTTAATTTTTTCATAATGTTAGTAGGTTTCGGTTAGTAACTCTCGAGTCCGCATGGGATCCGATTCGTGTGTTTCTTTAAATCAATCAATGTAGTTCACTCATAGGCAGTCATGGATTTAGGCATTAATGTTAATTCGTCAGGTTAAGTATAATAGAGGTTAGTTTAGGGTTTCCGGATTGCTTGTTACCGGTTCGCGCTTCCCGTCAGCCATACGTCTATTCGTTGCCGCGGCAGGGTGGCGTCGCTGTTCTGCGCCACCGAGACGAGCTGCCATTTCATGGGTGCAACGGCGGACAGGTATGTAAATATCTGCTGGATAGTCTCATCGGTGAAGGTAACGCGTGCACGGTACCTGTCCGACAGGTTTTCGGGATCGTGCATCACTATATCCACGTTATAGCGTTGGCCGAGCCGCCGGAACACATCGGTAAGCGTGGCATTGCGAAACACTATCCTGCCGTCCTTCCAGGCCAGTTGCTCGTACAGGTTGGTCGCCTCCAACGATATACTGCCCGTACCGGCGTCGAAGAAGGCCTGTTCTCCCCGGCGTATGGCGATCGGCTGGCGGTCGTCGAGCAACAGGTTCACGTTCCCCTCGGCCAGCACGACCCGGGCATTGCCCTCTCCGGTATCGACGTTGAAGCGTGTGCCGTAAGCCGCCACCTTTGCCCCGCACGGTGTCGAGACAACGAACGGATGTTCCGGATCGGATTGAACCTCGAAGTAGCCCTCTCCCTCCAGTTCCACCTCGCGCACATTGCCATTGAACGTAGCCGGATAACGAAGGGTCGCCCCAGCGTTGAGCCACACCCGCGAGTGGTCGGGAAGTTCGAAGCGCGACACGGATCCGGGGGCTGCCGTGATCTCTGCATAAACGGTTTCGGATTCGGCCTCGCGGAAGACCACACAACTCAACACCACTGTCAGGACCAACAGAAACGGGGCGGCGACAACGGCCGCACGCGACAACGTACGGCGCACGGCGGAAATGGCACGCCGCCTGCCGACCATTCTCCATGTACGCCGCAGGGCCTCTTCCGTGTCGTAGTCCTGTAAATCAAAAATTTCCCGCTCTATCCCCACAGCTTCGGCCATCGATGCAAGTTCTGCCGCAGCCTCTGCGTCCGCGGCGACGAGCGACTCCACCCGGGCGCGCTCGGAAAGGGTAGCCTCATTGCGGCAGTAACGGTAAAATATATCTTCTCTGTTGTCCATTATTTCATATTCGTTATATTATAAAAACAATTATAAAACAAAAAAGGGGACACCATAATTAAATATTTTATAATTTTGCCTCCGTCTACTAACGGTGTATGAAAACTGCCAAGTTAAACAGAGCCCCGCATTTGGACGGTACGGATGGTGTCATGGATAAGGACGCTTTCGAGCAGTTATTTGTTCTGATGTATCCTTCTTTGTCGCGCTACGCCGCCACCTACGTCCCTTGCCGCCACGCCTGCGAAGATATCGTGCAGGGGGCGTTCGCCTCGTTGTGGGAGCACCGTACCTCCGTGAGGATGTCGCCCGCGATCCGCGGCTGGCTGGTAATGGCAGTAAGGAACGGATGTCTGAATTTTCTGAAAAAGGAGAGCCGCAAGTCGAAATACGGCGAGTTCGTGTACCGGGAGAACACTCTGCTTCATGACGACAGTAAGACGAACATGCCCGGAGAACTGTACGATCGCCTGGAGGGTGTACTCGCCAGGCTGCCCGAAGCTTACCGCTCGGTGTTCGAGCGCCACGTTATCGACCGCGAAAGAATGGAGAGTGTCGCAGAGAAGCTCGGCCTGTCCGTCAGGACCATCAAACGCTACAAGGCTGCAGCCATGGAGGCCGTGCGGAGCGATTTCGGCGACCTCGACGGGATGAAATATCACTGATCGATAAAACAAATCGTCTTTAAAAGCGTTATATTTGTAGCGTGAAAAAATTGCTTGCCATAGCACTCGTACTGATCGCCGCGGTTAATGTTGCCGACGGGCAGCGGATCCGCCGGGCCGCCCGCGCTGAGAGGAGAGTTGCCTACAGCACCCGCGACGTGTCGCACCTCGAGATCGAACGCGACGCGCAGGGCGATACCGTCGGCGTGGGGATATATCTCAATCGTGTCTACTGTTTTGCAAAACCGATGGATATGTCCAAGCACCGGAAACTCGTGCGTGATTTCCGTGCGGTCTATCCGCTGGCGGAGGTGGCGCGCCGGACCATGGCCGGTTTCGAAGAGGAGCTTATGGCCCTTCCCACCCGTAAAGAACAACGCGAATTCTCCAAACGCACCGAAAAAGAGCTCGTCGCTCAATACACTCCGACCCTCAAACGCATGACCGTTTCGCAGGGTAAGATACTCGTACGCCTTATAGATCGCGAAACCGACCGGACCTCCTACGATATTGTCAGGGAGTTCCGCGGCGGCTTTGTAGCGGGATTCTGGCAGGGCGTCGCACGCATCTTCGGGCACAATCTCAAGGACGAATACGACCCCGTCGAGCGCGACCGCATGATAGAGCAGTGTATCCTGATGTACAACGCCGGGTTGTTGCCGGAGTATTAAAGATCTAAAGTAACGGACTTAACAATCGTGCCAACGACTCCAAAGCGCCGTGGAGATTGGGGCGCATTTCCCATTCTTCCAGAGTAACGGGTTGCGAGGAGCGCAGGTCGGCCTCGAAGCCGGCCTCGAGCGTGGCGGCCACCGAGCGGTCGTAGATGAGCGCCGACAGCTCGAAATTGTCCTCGAAGCTGCGCATATCCATGTTGGCCGACCCGACGGAGCAGAAATCGCCGTCGATGATGATGAGTTTCGAGTGGTTGAACCCCCCCTGATACATATAGACCTTGATGCCCGCCTCCAAAAGCTCCTGAACATAAGAACGCGACGCCCAATAGGCCACCTTAGAATCGGAACGCCCGGGCATCAGCAGCCTCACGTCAATGCCGCTCAGGGCCGCCACCTTCAATGCGGTGAGCAATGCGGCGTTGGGCGTGAAATAGGGCGTCGAGATATAGATGCGTTCCCGCGCCTTCATGATCGCCGAAAAGAACGCCTGCATGATCGTCGCCCAGTCGGAATCGGGGCCGGAGACGGCGATCTGCACGGGGCACACCACCTCGATATTTGTGTCGCGGAAATAGTCGTCCGCCCGCAGCTGCTCTTTCGGGCGCACGAAATGCCAGTCCGTTATGAAAACCGACTGCAACAGCTTCACCGCCTCGCCCTCGATCCGCAGGTGGATGTCCCGCCAACGCCCCAGCCGCGTACCCACCAGATACCGTTCCGCTATGTTGATACCTCCGGTGTAGGCCACGGAGCCGTCGATGACGACTATCTTGCGGTGGTTGCGATAGTTGACACGGCTCGAAAACCAGGGGAAGGCTACGGGCATAAAACACTCGACGCGGACTCCTGCCTTCCGAAGGCGCCTGAATATGCTCCCTTCCGTCCACAGCGTACCCACCCCGTCGTAGATCAGCCTCACCTCGACCCCCTCCTGCGCCTTTCGGGCAAGGATCTTCTCGACCTGCCGCCCTATGCGGTCGTTCTCGAAGATGTAATATTCCAGATGGATAGAGTGGGTGGCCGACTTCAACGCCTCATAGAGCGAGGAGAAGGTAGCTTTGCCGTTTTGAAGCACCTGCACGCGGTTGTGAAGGGCCAGCAGCGCGCGGCTGTTGCCCAACATCAGGCGGATCGTGTCGCGATTGTTCTCAATCTCGGGGGTGGCTGCAAGCGTGGGATCGGAGAGCCTCGAAAATTGCTGTCCGGCAACGGTCTCGATCCATTTTTCGTCGAATATCTCCTTGTGGCCGAACATCTTGCGCTTGC
>QMCD01001642.1_pt1 | contig 13318 bp, 22 predicted proteins | sample 1821841 | NCBI WGS metagenome assembly QMCD01 (sample SAMN01991225, study PRJNA193472) | Termite gut metagenome, whole genome shotgun sequencing project. | isolation source: worker | host: Macrotermes natalensis | reverse complement strand
GCGGCGCTGGGGAGTGAGCGGGAAGCCCGGCAGGAAGCCGAAACGGCGCTGGAGGCGGCCCGGGCGGCTGCCAACCACTATTTTGCGAGGGGGGTGTAGGGCATGACGCCGGAGCAGATTACCGAACGGATGCTGGCGCTGAGCGAAGAGCTGGCGGCGGTGCGGGAGAGCACCAAGAGCGCCCACAGGCGCATTGATGAAAACGACCGCATCACCGCAGGCATCCACGAGATTGCCGCCAGCGTGCAGAGCCTGGCCTTGCAGGTGAAGCTGCTGACCGACAAGATGGACGAGAGCGTGGAAGGCCTAAAGGGCAGCATCAAAAGTCAAGGTGAGCGCATTGGCCTGTTGGAAAAAGAGCCCGCCCAGAAATGGAAGGGGCTTGTGAAGCAGGTGATTGAGATTTTGGTGGCCGCTGTTGTGGGCGGCGCTGTTGGGTTTTTTGTGAAAAATGCGGGAGGATAGGACATGTTAAAACAAAAGATAGCGGCCCTTATCAACGTGAAAACCCTGGTGACCTTCGCGGTGACGGGTGTGTTTGTGGCGCTGGCGCTGCGGGGCAGCATCGCCCCCGGCGAGGCGCTGGCCATTGTGACGGTGGTGATTGGCTTTTACTTTGGCACGCAGAAGCAGAAGCAGGATGATGCGGGCGGCAGGGGTTGACACTCCCCACGGCTAAAGCCGGGGGATTCACAGGTGCATACGGCAGTCCATTTCTGGTAGCTTTAAGCCCTGTGCTTGCGGTGTGCCATCACCGCTCCTAAACCAGCGCATATAGCGGCTTAGGCTGACTTCCTGTTACCAGAAGCCACAGGCGCATAGATGATGTTGAGTGCACCTACACGGTCACGGTGCGCAGAATACCCGCACCCACACTTGTAGTTCCTGTCTTTTGCGTGATTCTTAGCGCCGCACACAGGGCAAATCTGGCTGGTGTAGGCCGGGTCTACATACTCCACAGCGATACCCGCCATCTTCGCCTTGTACTCGATATAGTGCGCCAAGCGGTAGAAACTCCATGTGTGCAGATTCTTCTCGTTTTTACGGCTTGTTCTTGCCGTTTGCCGGATGTTTTGCAGCTTTTCCATGTGGATTGCGCTGGCGCCCTGTTCAATGGCGAAGTCCACAATCTGGCGGCTGATTTTGTGGTCTTGGTCGCGCATCCAGCGCTGTTCTTTGTTGTTCAGCTTTTTGATGGCCTTTGGCTTCTTGGCCTTGCCCAGTTCCCGGCGCTTGGCGCGGTGTTTGCGCTTTTGGTACTTGTTCATGCGCCCGTTGCCGCAGAATTTGGTCTTGCCTGTATCTGTGACAGCTACGGCTGGCACTTTCAGCCCCAAGTCAACGCCCATCACGCCGCCACCCGGCGCGGCGCTCACGGTTTCGGCCACAGCAATTTGCGCAATCCACTTGCCATTCTTCTGCGTGATACGCAGTGCGCCCAGCTTACCCGTAAGCCGTTCGTGCTGGTACTCGGTGATTTCGGCCCGCACTGCAATCCGCTGGCTTTTGCCGCCTACCCACACGGGGAAGGCAATGCTGTGCTCGTCCACGCGATAGTTTTGGTTGTTCCACGTCGCAACAGGTTTGCGAAGAACGGGCAGGGAATTACACTTGGCGCGGCGGTGTTTTTGCAAAATAGACTTTACAACAAGCGTTACTTCGCTCTTCACACAACTCGGCAACTCGGCGCGGAACGTAGCCGAAGAAAGGCGGGGCATTGATGTTTGAGTATTGCAGTAGTCTATCAGGTCGTTGGCGGCAGAAATATACTCGGCTGTCGTTTGCCGCAAGGCCACCGCCTGTGCGCCGGTTGGCAGTAGCTTAACCTGCACCGTTATCATTGGCGCCCCCTTTCCCAGCGTTTTTGATTCTCGATGTACCTCTTGACCGCCGTAAGCGGCGCACCGCCAACGGTTGAAACAAAGTAGCTGTTTGTCCAAAGCGTGGGTAATCGTGATTTCAGTTCTGAGAACTCTGTCCGCAGGGCATGAGAAGAAAAACCTTTAATGCTTCGCACGGCTTGATTGATTCCGAATTGCGGGTCAACCTCAATCAGCAAATGCACATGGTCTGGCATGATTTCCATTTCGATGATTTCAGCGCGTATCTCTGCGGCACGTTCAAGAATCAACTCCTTTAACCGCACGGCAATTTCATCCACAAGCACTTTGCGCCGATATTTTGGACACCATACCACGTGATATTTGCACGAGTACACCACATTGTTGTTTGACTTGTACTTCATACGAACATTATACTATACACTCAAAACTATTGCAAGAACAAAACAAAGGTGTGGCTTATATCCCCAGCCCTAAAGGGCGGGGTTTTACGCCACGGTCGATAACTTTGTAACATTGTAAGAGCGCCGGAGCGTAGGCCCCGGCGCTCTTTTTCGTTGCCAATCTTGTTTCGCTAAATAAGGATTTAGCGAAACAGATGAGAGGGTTTTGGGTGCTTAGTGATATATCCCAAGTTCTAGCAGCCTTGAATTGACGTTGTATTCCGGCACATTCAAGGCATCAGCCATCTCGTAAAGCATTATTGCCTGTTCCCGGTAGAGCGGCGCCCCACCCCACAAAAGCTGGGCCGCAAAGTGGTCGGCCCTGTTCTCAAATCTTGTTGGCTCCATGAAAGTACGCCTATCCATGAACACTCGATTCAGTCCAGCGTGCAAAATGCTGTGCCCCAGTTCATGCGCACACACAAATTCAGTAGCTATGTCGCTTAGGTCGTCGGCCAAGTGAATAATCTTGACACCATCCTCAATCTGCAAAAACCCGCGCATTTCAAATAGATGGTGGTAGAGAACATAGATAGACAGGTTTTTACAGATATCAAAGGGGTTTCGTGTTTCGTGCTCTGCAACAATTTTGCTGACAACACGCTTGACATCCACAGCCCTCATCTTCCTTCTTTATCTTTGTTGACCTTTCTCGCCAATTCCACACCCACTATGATTGCATTCCTAAAAGCGTCAACAGCCTCTGGGCTTGCGGGCTTGCCGTCCAACATCAACGTTTCTCCCGAACGGCCCGACAAGCCAGACAGTATTTGGTCAGCCCTTTCTTCTATGGAAAGTTCGCCCTCCGCTTCGGCGGGGGGCGCTTTTTGTTTGTGTTGCGTCACCACTTCAATAATGCTGCGCGTGTATTCTGCCGTTCCCTGTGCGTTTTGCTCCAAGACATCGCCAAATGCCGCCCGCAGTTCGGCGGCAGATGCTTCGTCGTGGGCCAGCGCGGCAACTACGCGCTCTGTAGCATCGGCGGCAGAATCTTCGCCGGTGAGAAGATAGTCTACAGAGACGTTGAAATAGTCGGCCATTTTTTGAAGGGTTGCCGTGGATAGTTTCTTTGTTCTCCCCATCTTCAATTCTGATAATATAGCGCGCCCTACGCCTGCTTCTCGACACATCGTGGTTATGTCAACCTTTTTTCTCGCACAGAGATGCTCAATCCTGCTATACACCTCGCTCATAAAATGCGCCTCCTTTTGTGCGAAATGCCAAAACACAACAAATTGTAACAAAGCTGTTGACAATTACAATTCACTGGAATATACTATAGTTACCGATTACAGCGAATTGTAATACAGCATATTGTTTTCAAGAATAACTGTATTACAATATCATGTAATTGTCAATAGTATTTGCGTAAAAGGGGGTGGCAAAGTGCCTAAAATTATGCCCTGTGCATTCGGCAGGCTAATAAAAGACGCGCTTGATTACAAGGTGCGAAAGCCGCAGGCATGGCTTATAGATGAAGTACACAAAGATACTGGCCTTTATTTTGATGTGTGGTATCTGCATAAAATAATGACCGGGCGCTCCAAGAATCCTAATATTACCGCCAGCATCTGCAAAATACTTGACATTGTTGTGCCGGAGGCAGTGGGCGCACAGGATGAATTGGCGGTGGGGAATAACACATGACAATAACAGGAACACCAGAAGAAATTGTTGCCCTTATGGGCTTGCTGCAAAAATTCCCTAAAGATTCACAAGAACTTGATGACGCCCTATCCCCCGAACAATCGTCTGCGGCAGGTGCAATTATTTCCGAAGACATGCCTGCACAGTGGACTGGTGATGTTGTTTATGAATTGCACATGGCCGGGATAACCGGCAAAGAACTTGCCGAAAAATTGGGATACACTCGGCAATATGTGAGTGAAATTTTGAATGGACACAAAAGCCCCAATGGCGCCGAAGCGCGGTTTAGGGCTGCGCTGGAGGAGTTGGTGGCGGAGAAATACATCTCGCCAGGGGAGGCATAGGATGAACATTTCCAAAACGCTTGCTGAACTGATTGCTGGATGCCCGCTTCTAAGCCGCTCAAAATTGGCCCGTGACATGGGCGTTCACACTTCGACTGTAACCAACTGGCTCAATGGTGCGCAGCCCAAAATTGAAAGGCTGGTTGAGTTGGCAGCCTACTTTGGGGTGTCACTTGATGAGCTGATTGCGGAGAGGGAGAAGTAGAGGCCCACTAGGCACCATTTAGCACACTGAAAACTAAACAGCTACAACAGTGGCACCCGTCTTTCGGGGAGCCTTGATAAAATGCGCCCACAAGGCGGGAGGAGGTTCGCCATGCCGGAAGATGAAGCGGAACAGAATGCCGCTGTGCTTGATGCGGGGGCGGGCTGGGCTAGCGGTGATGTATACCAGATTGAGTTGGTAGACCCGGAAGAAACCTTTGCCTGGAGTTTTTGATTGTTGAGGTGTGCCATGGACGACTTTATAACGGAATTCAGGTGTCTTGTTGGGAAGCATCTGAAAGCCCATCAGACAAGGGCCAAAGAGCGCCGCAAACTACCAAAGAGCGCTTTGCCCCGCGATTGCTGTGTGGGTTGCGTGAATGACGGCGAGGAGTGCGGTGCTGTGATTTCGGACTTTGCTGAAGGCGACCGCTGCCTGAAGCGGTGCCCTTCGTGGCCCGGAATGCTGCTAATTTATTTATCGATGGCGCCGTTGGCGTGGATGCTGATGGCCGATGGATGGATGCGGCTGCGCTGCGTACTGCTGGCGGCCGCACTGCTGGCACTGGGTTTTTTATGGTTTTGCGCCGCGCCGGGGATTTATGATTTTGTGCGCCGGGCGCGGAAAAATACCGCATACACACATCGAGAGAAGGGGGCAGAAGATGAACCGAAGCGAGTTAGAAAAGGTGATTAGCACGAACACGGGTGTTAGTTTGAGCCAGACCAAAGAGGTGGTGAACGAACTGATTGACCAGGTGGCGGACGCCCTGCACCGGGGCGAGAGCGTGACCATTGCCGGGCTGGGCAAGTTTGAAATGCGCGGGAAAAACACGAAGCACTACGTCAACCCCAAGACCGGCGAAGTGCGGACGCTGCCGGCGCGGAAAAGCCCCGGATTTAAGTTTGGTAATGCGTTTAGGTCGCGGCTGGGGAACTGATGTCACTGCCCCGTGAGTAGGCTACGAAAACGGGGCACTCATTGATAGGACGACATGCGAATAATTACATGGAGGCTGATGCCAAGTGAAACTACTCTCCCTTACCCTGCGCGACTTTAGGGGCGTTTCATCCTTCAGCGCGCAGTTTGACGGCAAGGATGCCGTGGTTTACGGCCAGAACGGTAGCGGCAAGAGCACGCTGGTGACGGCGTTCCTGTGGCTGCTGTACGGCAAGGACGCGCGCGGGCGCGCCGACTACCAGATATTCCCGGTGGATGAGGGCGGAAACCGGGTGCGGCAGGGCATGGAACCGACGGTGGAGGCAAAGTTCCTTTGTTATTGCCCGCCAGAATTAGACAATTATGGTACCGAAATATCGGAAGCAACCGATTATGTGTTGACCCTGCGCCGGACGCTGACCGAGAACTACAGCACCCAACGCGGACGCAGCGAGAAAGAGTATAAGGGCGACGTGGCGAAGTGCTATGTGGACGATGTGCCCAAGAGCGTGACGGAGTACGGGTGGGTGGTTGCCGAAACCTTTTGCCATGAAAACCTGCTGCGACTTTTGACCTGCACGGGCTATTTTACCGGCCAGATTAAGAACGATGACCGGCGCGCGTTTTTGTTTGACGCCTTTGGCGACGTGCCGGACAGCGAGATATTGGCGGGCGAGGAACGTTTTGCGCCGCTGCGTGCGGCGGTGGGGCGGCTGACGATTGACGACCTGATGAAAAAGCTGGAGGAACAGCGCAGGCGGGCGAATGAGGAACTGAAACTGCTGCCGGTGCGGATAGACGAGGCGGCAAAGCAACTGGACGAGAGCGCGGACGGTGAAGCCGCCAAAGGGCGCATTGCGGAGATAGAGCGCGAGGTTGCGGCCCTGCGCGAGAAAGCCGCCCTCCCCTACCCTGCCGACGAACAGCGGCGGGAAATTGAGCGCGCCATTCGCCTGAAAGAGCAGGAGATTGCCGACATGGAGGCCGCCGAGCAGCGGCGTGTGGTGGCTGAACAGCAGGCGTTTGAGGATGGGCAGCGAAAAGCCTTATATCAAGTACAACAAGCATTTGAAGACGTGTTGGCCGACAAACAGGAAAACGAGCGTTCCATTGCGCGCCAGCATAAAATTATTGATGCGTTGAATAAAGATAGAGAATGCGCACTAAATGACTGGCACACCGAAAACAACAAGCAGTTTGAGGCCGACAGCGTATGCCCCACCTGTGGCCGCGACTACCCTGCCGAGCAGATAGACGCGCTGCGCGAGAACTGGAACGAGCAAAAGGCGCAGAAATTAGAATACATCAGTTCGGTTGGGAAAACGGTGCGCGAGGAACTTGACGCGGCAAATGCCGAACTCCAAAACCTGAATACCGAGCACGAAAAACTGCAATCGGAATACAATGCGGTGCAGGCGGCCCTTACATTATATATAGAGGGACAAAAACCCTTCTCCCCTGCCCCGGAGCTTGCCGCAGAGGCCGAGGCCAAGATTGCCGCCGCGCAGGGTGAGGTGGATGCGCTGAAAGTGCGGCTGATGGAACTGCTGGGAACTGTGGCGGTGAATGACGGCCAGGGTAAAGCCAAGGACGCGCTTCAGGCACAAATTGACACCCTACAGGCCGAGGCCAACGAACAGCAGTATATTGTGCTGAAGGCGCAGCAGAACACCGAGATAGCAGAACGCATTGCAGGGTATGAAGCCGACCAGAAGAAGCACCTTGCCCAGCGCGAGGAGGCCGAGGGTCTGTTGTTCCTGTGCGAAGATTTTATACGCACGAAAGTGGCGAAGATAGAGGGGAATATCAACAGCCACTTCCAGCTGGTGCGCTTCAAACTGTTTGAGAACCAAAAAAACGGAGGGCTGAAGCAGGTGTGCGAAGTGACCGTGGACGGTGTGCCATATGAGAGCCTAAACCGCGCCCGGCAGGTGGCGGCGAACCTGGATGTGATTGCCACGTTTGGTAAGCGGTATGGGCTGCTGATGCCGATTTTTGTGGACGACAGCGAGGGCGTATTCCTTGATTATGGTGTTTCTACAGGCGATGCCCAGCGCATAACGATGATAGCGACGGAGGATGACGAGCGGCTGCGGGTGGAAGTGAAAGGGGAAACGGCATGAGTGAAATACGCCCCAACGACCATGTGAAACACATCCCCAGCGGCGAAGAATGGGTGGTGTGCGGCGTGAACCGTGAGCAGGGCAAACTCATTCCCTGCGGCTACCCGTTCCCAACCATGGCGGACATTGCCGACTGCAAGTTGGTAGAATCCCGCTACGCGAAGAAGCCGCAGACCGTGGAACAGATTGAAGCCCTGAGATCAGAGGGTTTGGAAAGTTTTATAGACGTAAAATCGGCCATGTTCCATGGGCTGATATAACCCCCACAAGAGAAAGGATGCTGACAATGGCTGAACAGACAAAGGCGCTGGCGCCGAGTGCGCGGTTTAGCGCGCTGGTGGTGCGTGAGTACGAAAACGCCACCACAATGGGCACCATGCTGACCGACACGCAAAAAAGGCTGGTGCAAAACTATTTTATTGCCGCCGACAACATCCTGCGCGCGGCGGAAGAAAAACGTGTGGCGAAGAACGCCGCCAACCGCGACCACAAATACGATGTGACCCTTGCCTACATATGGGACAACGTGGCGATGAACGCTTTTGCGCTGGACTGCGCCTTTTATGCCCGCATGGGGCTTGACCCTTTACAGAAGAACCATGTGTTCATCATCCCGTTTAAGAACAAGCACACCGGCAAATATGACATGACCTTCATGGAAGGGTACGTTGGCAAAGAGGTGATTGCCAGCAAGTATGCCCTTGACCCTGTGCTGGACGTGACCTGTGAACTGGTGTATTCCAGCGACAGCTTCATCATGCACAAAAAATCTGCGGATAACCGCGTGGAAAGCTACGACTTTGAGATACGGAACCCCTTTGACCGAGGGCAGGTTGTGGGCGGCTTTGGATATATCCAGTATGAGAAACCAGAGAAAAACCAGTTGATTGTTTTGTCGATGCGCGACATTGAGAAGCGCAAGGCCAGCGGGCAGGGCAACGCTGAATTTTGGGGCGGCGAAAAGACCGTATGGGAAAACGGCAAGAGGGCTGGCACGGAAAAGGTTGAGGGCTGGTTTGACGAAATGTGCCTGAAAACCGTGAAGCGGGCGGTGTACGGCAGCATCCCCATTGACAGCACAAAAATTGACGAGGCGTATGAACACATTAAACGGCGTGAGGCGGAATTCGACCGGGCGCTGGTGAGCGCCGAGATAGAAGAACACGCCAACAAGGGGGCTGTGATTGACATTGCGCCCGATGATGTGACGGATGCGGAGTACACTGATGTGCCGCCGGGCGTGGACGCCGTGACTGGCGAGGTCTTAGAGGGTGCGGCAGAGCCGGAGGCGTCCACCGGGCCTTCCACGGATAGTGCCATTGCCAAGGGGCCGCCCACCCCACCCGAAGAAGTGATTTGCGGCGTGTGTGGCAAGCCCGTGCTGCCGCAAAAGGGCAAGGACGGCACCATGAAAACACCAGCGCAGGTGAAAGAGGCTTTGGGTGGGATGTGCGCTGCGTGTTACCGAAAAGAGCAGGCGAAGGGCAAGAAGGCGGCCCCGCCCGTTGCGGCGGATGATGGGCAGACGAGCCTTGACGGCGCGGGGCCGGGGTTTTGATGTGACCGCCAACTAGGCGATTATATACCAGTTCGATGTGTGCGCCACTTTTCCATTATGGAATGACTGAGTGTGACTGTTGGGTTTTAGAAAGCGCACTGAACGAAGCCCCTCTAACCGACCAGTGAAACAGTGTCAGTAATTGCAGTAATGACAAGCAGTCGGGAATATTCTGCACCTATCAAACTCCCACTCTGATAGTAGCGGTACAGCCCCTTACCGAGAGAGTGCGTAACTATAGAAAATTCGCGCGCGCCGTGGGGCTTAATTTTGAGAAACGGATAGGTGACGGGAGCATGGACGATTTTGTTGAAGGCATGTGCTGCGATTGTATACATGGCATGGATGCGGAAAGGCCGCCGTTTGGCGATTACAGCGAGAACCCCGACTGCCCGCACCAAAAAGAGGATGGCAGTTGCTGGATGGCCGCCTTTGACTGCGACAAATGCAAGCGCGGCGCTACCTGTGACCGCGACCAGGATTATACGGACGGAGGGTGTTTTGAGCGATGAGGGCGATTACCTTGTGGCAGCCGTGGGCCTCGCTGCTGGCCTGCGGGGCGAAACAGTTTGAGACGCGCAGCTGGGGCACGCAGTACCGTGGGCCGATTGCAATACACGCGGCGGCAAAAAATCCTAATTGCGCAGATATATTTGGCATGATGAGCGAGGACATGATAGACAGTGTGCGCGAGGCGCTGGGCATTGTTGACTTTGCGGAATTGCCTCGCGGTGCCATCATCGCCACCGCCGAACTGGTGGGGTGCTGGCCGACAGTTGCACCAGCGCGCATTGAGGGCATGGTAAGCACCGGGAAAATGATTAAGGCCGCTGGGCCGGTGAGTGTGCACGGAAACGAACTGCAATTTGGCGACTGGACGCCGGGCCGCTATGCGTGGGAATTCGCCAACATGAAGATGCTGGATAAGCCTGTGCCGGCCAAGGGCGGCCAGCGCATTTGGAATTGGGAGGCGCATAGATGAAAACGGTAGATTTGGCCGAGTTGATTTCCAAAACGCTGGAACACGTTGTTTTTGAGCAATGGAAACACGAGGGGCACATTGACGGCATGGGCACGGGGGAGCTGAATGCGGTGATTGACGGCAAAAATTACCACATCACCATCACAGAAAAAGCATGAACATCGACATCTACGCCAGTGGCAGCACCGGCAACTGTTACCGCGTAGCCGACGGGCGCACAACATTGCTTATTGAGTGCGGGTTGCCAATACAGAAGATAAAAGAGGCGACAGGCTTTCGGCTTTCTGCGGTGGACGGGTGCTTGCTGAGCCACGGGCACCAGGACCATGCCCATTCAGCCAAAGAGATTATGGCGCACGGTATTGACCTGTGGACGAGCGGCGGCACGGCAGCGGAACTAGGGCTGGTAGGCTACCGCCTAAAGACTGTGGCGGCTGGGCAACAATTCAGCATCGGCACATTCCGGGTTGTGGCGTTTGACACGATTCACGACACAACGGAACCGCTGGGCTTCCTCATATACAGCACCGTGACCCGCGAGAAGTTGCTTTTTGTGACGGACAGCGCCTACCTCCCCCACCGCTTCGGGGCTTGCGATTTTCTAATGGTGGAATGCAACTACATCACCGAGTATGTGGATGATGAGATAGCGGGGCGGCTTATGAAAAGCCACATGAGCCTGGAAACGTGTGTGCAGTTCCTCCGGGCGCAGGATTTGAGCAGGTGTAAAAGGATATATCTGATTCATATAAGCCGTGACCGCGGCGACCAAGAGCGGATGAAGCGGGAAGTGCAACGGGCGACGGGAAAGGAAGTTATTCTGGCTTGAATGGAGGGTATTATGCGGTGCTGTGATTGTCTGTATAGAGGAGAATGCCCGCGCAAGCGCGATGATTTGACTGCTTTCGGCGCTTGCGCGTTGATTGAGCATTTTCGCGCAAGGCATCAGCAAGTTTTCCCACCCATAACGACAGCATCTTTGCCGAACACAGTTTCCATGTGCGAATTGCAGGGGATGCTTGGTAATTGCGGGCTGGAGTGTCCAATATTTGACGGGAGAGTTTGCGCGCAATGACAAAACCCATTCTCCGCGTGTTCCCCGCCTACTTTGGGCAGTACACGCCCGATGACGAGTTGGCCTTTGTGGGTATGCCGCCGCTGTTTATCCCGGAGCATGACGAAGTGCATGTGTGCTGCACTTTTACATGGGATAAGGCGCTGTGTGAGGAACTGGCCTATCAATGGGAGGGGCGCACCAACAAGCCTGTGCGGCTGGGCGGTGTGGCCTATGGTTCGCCGGTAGAGGATTTTGTGCCGGGGCTATATGTCAAAAAGGGCATCACCTTCACCAGCCGGGGGTGCAACAACGGTTGCAAGTTCTGCATCGTGCCGCGCAACGAAGGCCGCCTGCGGGAGCTGCCCGTAACCGAGGGGCATATCATCCAGGACAACAACTTTTTGCAGTGCAGCCGCCGGCACAAGGATAAGGCTTTTGAAATGCTGAAAAGCCAACGGGGCATTTGCTTCAAGGGCGGGCTGGAGCCGGGGCTGGTGGACGACCATTTTGTGGACGCAATTACCAGCCTGCGGATTGCAGAGTTGTGGCTGGCCTGTGATACCGACGGCGCACTGCCGGGGTTTAAGCGGGCCTGCGAGAAGCTGGTAAGGGCGGGATTTAGCCGGGAGAAAATTAAGTGCTATGCGCTGATTGGTGACGACATGGACAAGAACGAGGCCCGGATGCGGCAGATATACGAGGCGGGAGCCATGCCGTTTGCGCAGTTGTACCGGGAGTATGCCGACACCAAAACGGAATACAGCCGGGATTGGAAGGCTTTTGCCCGAATGTGGCAGCGCCCGGCGGCTATGCGGGCGCATATGGAGAAGGGCACGGATTTTAGAGATTTTCACACGTAGGGAGGCGCACCGTGTTTAATACCCTTCGCGGCGTATACCGCACGATCTACGCTGACCCGCCGTGGATGGAGCGCGGCGGCGGGAAGATAAAGCGCGGAGCCGACCGGCACTACCCGCTGATGGCGACGCGAGACATTGCCGCCCTGCCCGTGCACACGCTGGCCCACCCGGATGGCTGTCACCTGTACTTGTGGACGACCAACAACTTTCTGCCGGATGCGCTGGCCGTGATGGGTGCTTGGGGCTTTGAGTACATTACAACCATCACCTGGATAAAAGACCGGCAGGGGCTGGGGCAGTATTACCGAGGGCTTACCGAGCATTGCCTTTTCGGCACTACAAAGCGAAGGCTGCCCTACAAGGTGCTAGACGGCAAGCGGCAGCAGGGCGTGACAGGGTTTTACGCGCCAAAGGGCGCACACAGCGAAAAGCCGGAGGAAATGCGGCGGATGATAGAGCGGGTGAGTTACGGGCCGCGCATAGAACTTTTTGCGCGCGGGCAATACCCCGGTTGGGATGCGTGGGGGGAGTAAGTGTGCCACTATTTGTTTGTTCAGCGCAAGATATTTTTGGAGATGAGCCGGAGCCATTGAAGTGCTGTGTTTGCGGCAAACCTGCTGTTGCCCTCTGCGATTACCGAGGTAGCTATGCCTACCACAAGGGTTATTATGACCCGCACGACAAATTCCGCAAGGTGCATCTGGCCTATGAAACAGCCAGCCTATGCACCTGCGACAGGCCGATGTGCGCCGAACACGCCAATAACTATGGCGAGTTAGATTATTGCGATGAACACAACAACGAAGTTTCTTTGGCCATAACGCAAAAGGCCGACATGGCATTTGAAAAGATGCTTGCAGGCGCCGACAAACAGGTGAGATGAAAGGGGCATAACATGGGAATGGTTGATGCAAATGTGCTTGAAAAAGTCGAAACCGCATTCGGGTTTCCCCTGTATGGCTGGCAACGTAATATTTGCTTGGTGACAATAATGCTTTCCCGAGTAGCGGTCGGGGCAACGGAAAGACATTTGTTTATTGCCTAAAATTGCTATTGACCGAAGGTGGCCCACCCATAGATTTACGGGAAATAGCAAGCACAAATGATTTTATTGATGAACATCATGGATGGAGTTACCAACGCTGGTTTCATAGGTTCATCCAAGATATTAACGACACTCTGATGCAAAATCGGATATGTACCAACGCAGTGACGAACAAGAAGGAGCATTCCTGTAAGCGGCAAAATACGGACTTTGCAACAAAAAAGGTACTCCCTAAAATAGTGCATACAGGGTCAAAGCCCTAGTAAAATGCGCA
>QMCD01001640.1_pt1 | contig 13321 bp, 12 predicted proteins | sample 1821841 | NCBI WGS metagenome assembly QMCD01 (sample SAMN01991225, study PRJNA193472) | Termite gut metagenome, whole genome shotgun sequencing project. | isolation source: worker | host: Macrotermes natalensis | reverse complement strand
CAATCGCGCGTGTCACAATCTCGCGCAGTTTTAAAATTTTTGCAAACTCGTCTTCAAGCGCCGGGTTGTCCCATTGCGGGTTTGGCTCAACCCAACCCAAAAGCAGCGCGCTTTCCGGTGCACCCTCGTATCTGCCGCCGTTTTGCCAGATGTCCTCAGCCTGGTGCGGCATTACAGGCACAAGCATCTTAATAAGCGCCTGCAAAATCTCATGCAAAACCGTCTGGCACGCCCGCCGCGAAACAGATTTTTTACCCGCCGTGTAGAGCCGGTCCTTTACGATATCCAGATAAAACGCGCTCAAATCCGTTGCCGCAAAGTTTTGCAAATGCTGAAAATACTTGTAAAACTCGTAGTTTTCAAACGCCTCGGTCACGTCTTTTACCAGCTTGTTCAGCTTTGAAAGCGCGAACTTGTCAATCGGTTCAAGGTCGTCGTATGGGACATAATCGGTCGCCGGGTCAAAGTCAAATAAGTTGCCAAGCAAGAACCGCGCGGTGTTACGGGTTTTTTTGAAAACCTCAACAAGGTGTGCGATGATAGCCTCACCTATGCGGATGTCGTTTCGGTAATCCACCGATGCCGCCCAAAGCCGCAGCACATCGGCCCCGTAGACTTTTATAATGTCGTCCGGCGCAACCGTGTTGCCCTCGGACTTGGACATTTTTCTGCCGTCAGCTGCCATCACAAACCCGTGTGTCAAAACCTCTTTATACGGCGAGCCGCCCGTCACCGCAACGGATGTCAACAACGACGACTGGAACCAGCCGCGGTGCTGATCAGAACCTTCCAGGTACATTTCAACCGGCGCTGAGCACAACTCGTCCTTGCGCGCGTTGACCACCGCGCTCCAGCTCACACCCGAGTCAAACCAAACGTCCATAATATCATTTTCTTTTGTAAATTCACCGCAGCCGCATTTGCATTTTAATCCCGCCGGCACCAGCTCTTTTGTTTCGCGCGCCACCCACGCGTCCGAGCTTTCTTTTTCAAAAATCTGCGCGACATGTTCAATCGTTTCAGGCGTCACAACGGGTGTTTCGCAGGCCTTACAATAGAAAACAGGAATCGGCACACCCCACGCGCGTTGACGCGACAAGCACCAATCCGTGCGGCCTGCAATCATATTAGAAATCCGCGTTTCACCGCTTGCGGGAACCCATTTTACTTTTGCAACGGCATCCAAACTTTCCTGCCTGAATTTATCCACGCGAATAAACCATTGCGGCGTCGCACGGTAAATAACCGGTTTTTTGCATCGCCAGCAGTGCGGATAACTGTGTGCGATATCGCTTTTTTGCAGCAGCGCACCGGCTGCAGCCAGTTTCTCCACAACAACCGCGTTGCCTTTGTAATACGGAACGCCTTGCAAATCAGGGCATTCATCCGTCCAGCACCCGCGGCTGTCAAGCGGCGAAAGGATGTCCAGCCCGTACTGGCAGCCAGCCTGATAGTCTTCCAGCCCGTGTCCCGGTGCTGTGTGAACCGCGCCAGTACCCGCGTCCGTTGTCACGTGCTCGCCCAAAATTATCGGCGACGGCCTGTCATAAAGCGGATGTTTTGCCTTCAAACCTTCCAGCTCGCGGCCTTTAACGGTTTTTATTTTTTTGATTTCGCTCCAGTCCACGGCCTCCAAAAAGTTTTCCAAAAGCTGATCCGCGACAAAATACGTATCCTTTTCGTGTTCAAAAAATATGTAATCCAAATCCGGATGCAGCGCAATCGCGAGGTTTGATGGGATTGTCCACGGTGTGGTCGTCCAGATTACAGCGTATGTGCCGTCTTCCATCTTAAATCTTACATAAATAGATTTTGAAGTATGTTCACCGTATTCGACTTCCGCCTCTGCCAGCGCTGTTTCGCATGATGCGCACCAGTAAACAGGTTTCAACCCTTTTTCCACAAACCCTTTTTTAAAAATCTCGCCAAAAACCCGCACCTGCTCGGCCTCATAACTTGGGTCAATCGTCACGTAAGGCTTGTCCCAGTTTCCCCATGCGCCGAGCCGTTTGAATCCCGCCTTTTGACCCCGGAGCGATTCGTACGCGTACTGACGGCACTTTTGGCGCAGCTCAAACGGCGTAACAGCCGCCCTGCCGCCTTTTATGTTTTTTACAACAGCGTTTTCTATCGGCAGCCCGTGCCCGTCATAGCCCGGCACCATCGGCGAGTAAAACCCGCGCTGCGACTTGTATTTTACGATAATATCTTTTAAAGTCTTGTTAAGCGCGTGCCCGATATGGATTTTGCCCGAGCTCAAATACGGCGGCCCGTCGTGCAAAATGAACTTTTTTGACTTGTCCTTCAAACTTTTTTCATAAATATTATTTTCTTCCCAAAACTGCTGGATTTCCACCTCGCGCACCGCAGCATTTGCGCGCATCGCAAGTGTGGTTTGGGGCAAGTTCAGCGTATCTTTGTATTCTGTCATGTCTGCTCCGCAATAAATTCTCTCATTTTGTCATAATCAAACTCGTTCTCCCATCGTGCAATAACAATGGTCGCAACGCAATTACCAATAAGGTTAACAGTTGTTCTGCCCATATCTAAAATCTGGTCGATACCCAAAAGCACCGCCACACCTAAAAGCGGCAGGTTGAATGTTGCCAAAGTCCCCGCAAGCACAACCAGCGCCACGCGCGGCACGCCGGCTAACCCTTTGCTGGTGAGCATTAACGTCAGCATTATGACAAGCTGCTGCTCCAACCCAAGGTTGATACCTGCAATCTGCGCCGAAAATATAGCCGCAATCGCAAGATACAGCGTACTCCCGTCAAGGTTAAACGTGTAACCTGTCGGCATCACAAACCCCGCAATCCGCTGCGGTACCCCGAATTTTTCCACAATTTCCATCGCTTTCGGGAACGCGGCCTCCGAGCTTGCCGTTGTGAACGCAAGCAAAACCGGATCACGCAAGGCTTTTAACAAATCCCAAAACGGAACCTTCACAATCTTGCACACCAGCATCAGCACAACCACGACAAAAACCACCAGCGCAAAATACATTGACCCGATTATTTTGGCATAACTTTTCAAAATGCAAATCCCGTTTGTCCCGATGGTTGACGCAATTGCGCCAAATATCCCGAGCGGCGCAAAATACATAACGTATTCCGTAAACTTGAACATAACCTTTGACATTGACTCAACAAAATCCAGCACCGGTTTTGCGCTCTTGCCCGCAGCGATAATCGCCAGCGCAAAGAATATTGAAAACACAACGATTTGCAGCAAATCACCTTCCGCGAGCGCGTGGAAAATGCTTGTCGGGAAAATATCAACAAAAAAGTCAATCATTGAGCCGTGCGTACCGGCGTCAGCCATTTGTCCCACCTGCGACATATAGGTCTGGTACAATTTCGGGTTAATCACAAAATCGCTGCCGGGCTTGAACACATTTGCGGCAACCAGCCCGATAACAAGCGCCATTGACGTGACAACGGCAAAGTACGCAATAGTTTTCAACCCGATTTTACCAAGATGTTTTGCCCCTGTGCCTGCAATTCCGAAAACCAGCGTGGAAAACAGCAACGGCGCGATAATCATCTTTATCATCCGCAAAAAAATCACCGCAAACGGCCGCATCTGCTGCCCAAACTCCGGTGCCACGGCACCGACCACAATTCCAAAAACTAATGCCAAGAATATTAAAAGAGTTAATTTGTTCTGTTTCATACCTACAAATTATTCTACTACAAACATAAAAGTAAGTAAAATGTTTTACAAACCTCTTACCATGCAGAGCAGCGGTTACTTAAACCTTTTGGAAAAGCATTACATATTCGTGCTTAAAAATATAAAACCCGCCGGCTAATGCACGGTAGCGCCACAAGTTCGCCGTCTTACCCTTCGCCCGCTCGTTGCCCTGCATATCCTTTATAATAATCGCCTTTGTTATAAACCCAAGCTCGTTCATCTTTGCCATGCACCCGAACCCCAGCGGAATATGCTGCGAATTTGCGTACTTGTCCCCTATTATCAACGCCGCATAACGCCCCTTTTCCAGCAAATCGTAACCGTTCTTGGCAACCTTGCCAAACAATTCGTAAAAATCTTCCGTGCTTGCGCAGTTGGACAAATCCTCTTTTTTGTCGGAAAACTTGATTATATCATCATAAGGCGGATGCAAAATCAAAAGCTGCGCCTTGTCTTTGCCCGATTCTTTGCCCAAAATATCAAGCGCTTCCTGAACTTTTTCTTTCCCCTCAATACTTGCCGAGTCTGCACAAATCGTTCTGACATCGGTTACCCGCTGCTCGGGCGTGAATTTTTGTTCAACATGCTCGGCCTGCTCTTGTTTAAGTTCAACCCCGATGCATCTGCGGCCCATATTTACCGCCTCAATACCCGATGTACCCGACCCGAAAAACAAATCCAGCACAATATCACCTTTTTTTGTGAACCGCTCATACAGCTGCTGCGCAATCTGCGGGATAAAGTTGCCGTGATACTCGTTTGAGTGCCCGCCCTCGCGCGAACGCGTCGGAAACTCCCACAAAGTATCAGTTTTTACATGCTCGTAATCACGCCACGCATTCAAATCAATATCGTTATACTTAACCGTCTTTGTAGGCTTTGCTATCTGTAAATCCGGCTTTACCGCGGGTTTTAATTTTGTGTTAGTTCTTTTCATGTTATTTATACTACATGATTGTTAAGAAATATTAATCATTTATTTGGTGTATAATAATGAGTGAGTGAGACAGATAAAAATGTTTACATTTTTATCTGCAAGCGAACGAATTAAATCCGAAGGATTATAAGTCATGGGACGAATTAAACAACTGGATGCGCATCTAATCAACCAAATCGCAGCGGGTGAGGTCATTGAGCGCCCCGCCTCGGTTGTCAAAGAACTGGTTGAAAACTCAATTGATGCCGGCGCAACCCGCGTGAGTGTTGAGATTTCCAACGACTGCCGCGACATCCGCGTCGCCGACAACGGCGCAGGCATCCACCCCGATGATATTGTGCTCGCATTCTCAAAGCACGCTACCAGCAAAATCGCCTCAAACGACGACCTGTTCGCTATTAACACGCTCGGATTCCGCGGGGAAGCTCTGTCCAGTATAATTTCTATCGCAAAAGTTACCTGCACCACCCGCACTGCAGAGTTTGACACCGGTACAAGAGTTACGTGTGAAAACTCGCAAGTAACAACCGCCGAAACAGGCTGCGCCGTCGGCACAATCATGGAGGTCAAAGACCTGTTTTGCAACCTGCCCGCGCGTTTGAAGTTTTTGAAAAACCCGAACACCGAGTTTTCATACATCCAAGAGTTAATCCAATCGCTTGCCCTGGCGCACCCGGCGGTCTCATTTGAACTCAAAAAAAACGGCAAAACAGTGTTCAAAACCGAGCAGGGCGGCGAGCTTGCGCAGATTATTGACCAAATAGCACCATCTGCCGGTCTCAAACAGGTTCTAAAAACCGACAAGCTCTCCGGTCTTGTCATAAGCGGCTATGTCAGCACACCGGATTTCACCCGGTCGAGCAAAAAAGGCTACCACACATACATAAACTCGCGCGCCGTCAAATGTCCCGTCTTCCAAAAATCAATAGACACCGCTTACAGAACGCTTATCGCGTCCGGCAAATACCCTTTCGTCGTGCTCAACCTTGAGATCCCGCCGGCCGACGTTGATGTGAACGTTCACCCGACAAAAAAAGAGGTCCGCTACAAAAATACCAACCAGATTTTCAGCTTTATCCAGTTTGCGATTTTGGCGGCGCTTGATAATTATGTTGAATCCGCACCGGCGGCATCTGTTGCCCCTGTTGCCTCTTTCGCCCCGGCGCAAAATGTTGTGGAGTTTCAATCAAAAGATATTTTTATTGACAAGGACGATGACACAATGTACGTAAGTGATACCGCCGCGCCCTTGCAAACACTGGTTTTTGAGCCGCCTGCGCAAACTTTGTTTGTTGCGCCGGAGGAAGAACCCAATCAAGTTGACCCCGTCATCGGCCAGTACAAAAACACCTACATTCTGGTTGAGCGCGAGGAAGGCCTTGAAATTATTGACCAGCACATCGCGCACGAGCGCTATCTGTACGAAAAATTTAAAAGTGAAAAAGAGCCCGTCAGCCAAATGCTGTTTGTATCGGACGTTATCCCGGTTTCCACCGCGGAAGCCGCGCTTGTCAAAGAAAACCTGCCGCAGTTTGAAAAATTCGGTTACGGCATAGAGTTCTTGAACGACGCCGAAATCACGTTCAGAAAAGTGCCGCACGCGCTGGCAAAAGTCAACCCCAAAGAGATTTTAGCCGATATTTTGGACGGCGGCCTGACAAATTTGGAAGAGCGGATTTTAATGACAAGCGCGTGCAAAGCGTCCGTCAAAGCCGGTGAAAAGCTGTCAACCTGGCAGATGCAAGAGATTGTCAAAAACTGGCGTGCTACAAAACTGCCCTACACCTGCCCGCACGGCCGCCCGATTTCAAAAATCATCCCCCACAAGGAGATTGCCGCGTTTTTTATGCGCTCCGAATAAGCAGCTTTATCGCCTCAATCGCTGTTTTGATTGCGGTTTCGGTGTCGTGCACAACCGGGTTTTCTAATCCTTGCTTTTCGCGCTCCTGATTGGCGACAGTCAGCAAAACCGTCCCGCATTTTACACCCAGCGCGCTCGCTGCGACAAACAATGCGGCCGATTCCATCTCGGATGCTTTTACGCCGAGCCGTTTCCACGCCTCCCATTTTTCAAGCAGCTCACCGCTTACCGGCATGCGCTCCGGGCTGTGCTGCCCGTAAAACGAGTCTTTGCACTGCACAACACCCGCGTGGAACGTATAACCGCAGCCCTGAGCGGCTTGTACCAGCGCGTTTGTCACACCCAAATCCGCCACCGCCGGAAACTCAATCGGTGCGTACTCTCTGGATGTACCTTCCGCACGCACAGACCCTGTTGCAACAACCAAATCACCGCTTTTTACGTCAGTATCAATCCCGCCGCAGGTTCCGACCCGGATAAATGTGTCAGCACCCACTTTGACGAGCTCTTCCAGCGCAATCGCAGCTGACGGCCCGCCGATACCTGTTGAGCACACACTCACCTTTTCACCGTTCAACGAGCCGGTATACGTCACATACTCGCGGCAATCAGCCACAAGCTTTGCGCCGTCAAGAAACGCTGCAATCTTTTCACACCGTTTCGGGTCGCCCGGCAAAATTACATATCTGCCCGCATCGCCCTGTTTTAGCCCGATGTGATATTGAACACCTTCCTCAGCGTATTTCATTTTCTTCCTTTCCGGAGAGCATTGGTGGGGTCAGCCCCCCATTTACCCCTTGCCTCTAGCCGCCGAGTTTCAGTTTGTTGATAACCAAGTCCGTCACATCCACGCCGCCGACAAAAATCACACGGAAATCCAAAATCGCGTCCAGTTTTTGCTCAACAAGCACCTGTTTTGCCGCTGCCTGGATTTTGACGTAAATCTGCTCCTCTTTTTGTTTGCGCATTTTCATCAAGGCTTCTTCTTTTGCCTTGAATTCTTTTGCGGTCGCCGCTTCAAAGTTTTGTTTTTTTAGCGGGGTATCCAAAAGTTTGTACTGTTTTTCCTTATCAAGCATAAATTGTTGCAGCGCAACGGTTTGCGCGTCAATTTCTTTTACCGCAGATTTGGCCAGCGGATAATTATCCTGAACCTTTTGGTAATCAATTGCGCCCACACCTGCCGCAAAGCCCGGCAATCCCGCCAGCATCATCAATGTCACTAATAATTTTTTCATTGTCTCCTCCTTTTTATTTTAATTGTACCACAATCAATACATCATCATATCACCCATACCGAACGAGAAAAATCCGCTTTTGCTGCCGTGTGTTCCGACGGCTGTAAGCGGGAATCCGTAATCAAGCGACAACGGTCCCATCCCCGGTACAAAAAGCTTCAACCCCACGCCCGATGACACCGCGTAACCCGGTCTGCCGTACGCCGCGTCCGCGATGGTTTGGTTGCCCAGTATTTGACCTGCATCAACCCACGCTGTCAGTCTTACGTTATTGAGAAACGCCATTTTTTCAAACCGGTCAACAAACGGCAGCGGTGTCGCAAATTCCGCAGAACCCATCACAAACCCGTCACCGGTACCGACTCCGCTCATCTTGAACCCTCTTATTGTGTACGGGCCGCCCAACCGGTACGCCATTACATCAGGCATGTGATCGCCGTGCACCTTGCCGCCCGCCTTAACCATAAATGAAAGCGATGACTTCTTTGCAACCGGTACATATTGTTTCACCATACCCACAAGTTTGCCGTGTGTGCGGTTAAGATGGTTCAAACCGATTTCTTCCTGAAACTTCAAGTTAGCCAGCGTACCTTTGCGCGTAACCGTTGTATTATCACGCGTGTCATACGTTATCCCCGGCGCCAAACCCAAAAACGCGCCGCCTTCAAGCTGTCTTGCACGGTCTGCCGGCGAAAACCCCATCGCATAGGCTCTTGAACCGTCACCCTCCGACATCATAATGTTTTGAGCCCCAAAAGTAAAGCTGTGCGTGACGTTTTTGTTGGACGTCATCTTGCGCGCAATCGTCGCCTCCGCCCCGATTCTTCGCTCAATCGCAAGCGGTACCTGCCACGAGCCAAAGTCTCTGTAATAAAGTCTGCTCATCAAAGATGTGTCCGCGTTATAAAAATACGGTTCAAAAAAGCTCAATTCAGCCTGCATATTCATCCGGCTCATCACCGAATCATCGCTCATCATCATCCCGGAACCCACTGTCCCGTTCAAAGACAGCCGCTGGTTGAGCCCGCGGAAGTTGTTATCCGAAATCCCCGCCGAACCGAACGCACCCATAACCGAGTCCAAACCGCCGCCAAGCGAAATCGCCGCCGTGCGCTGCTCTTGAATATTTATCGTAACATCATAGGTATCAGGCGCCTCAGCCGGCTGGATTTCGCGCGAGACATCCTTGAACGATTGCGTCGCATAAAGCCGCACCAAATCCTCTTTCAGCATGTTCTCGTTATAAATCGCACCGGGTTCGGTCAAAATGTTGCGCTCAATGACAAAACTCTTTGTCTTCTCGTTGCCCGCAATCATAATCTTGTTAATCCTGCCCTCTTTTATGTTAACATTCAAAACGCCGTCAGGATCATCACCTACGTGGTCAACGCGTGCAAGGATATATCCTTTTTGCGCGTAGCAGTCCTGTATTGACGAAATAGCATCGTTAATATGCCCGATATGCTGCGGCATCCCGCGCATCGGCAGCAAAATATCCAGAATTTCGCCCGTTGACACAACCGTGTTGCCCTGTACCGTAAAATCCATAACAGGATTGTTCTCTTCCAGCAGGATTTTCAATGATACCGTGCCGTCCGGGTTGTCATAAGGCACAACTTTTATCTTATCCGTAAAATATCCCAGCGCATAAATGCTCTGCAAGTCGGCTTGAACAAGGTCACGCGAGTATTCATCGCCTGCTTTTGTGCTCATCTTTTCCGCGACCTGCGCGGCGCTGACTGAGTTTGTGCCAAGCACCTCAATATCTTTGATGATTTTTTTGCCGCCTGACGAAACCGTTTCAACAACACCGGTCTGGATTTCCACATGCCGGCCCAAATGTGTTGCAGACGGCGGCTTTAAAGGCGCAGCAAGGCACGGGGCGCTCCCCACCAACAAACAAATTATGGCTGTACAGACCTGTCTTTTCATTTTGATAACACCATTTTATCATAAAATAAAGCTTACGGACACAAAAAATTGCCGGGGCGGCCTAGCCCAAAATTACCAGTAATCCGACCCGTGTTTTTTGTGCATATCTATTGTTTTTTGGATGGTTTGTTTTACGCCGGCGATTTTTTCAAGCGTTTCAGGGTCGCTTGTCACCATCAAATCAAGCTCTTGCAGCTGCTCTTTTGCCCGCCGGACCTTGTGTTTGTCCTCCTCGCGTTTCCACATAAGCCAATTCTCAAACCCGCACCCCGGCGGCACAACAGCCCACGGCGTGCTCGGGCAGTGCCGGCACAACAGCGGCCTGTTCTCGTAATTTCCGCACAAATTGTCCTCTTTTATAAACTTGCACCCGTAAAATGTCACACCCTCGCTTGTTCCGAGCTCTTTCAAAATATTATCAACAAGCTCGCCATCTTGCGCACGCGCCGCCTCAACTGATTCATAGGGCTCAAACACACCCAAAAAATCCCTCGCACCCTCATCGCCCGCCTCGGCCATCTTAACCAGCTTCTCATACGAGTTTGACGTTGTTGATGCCCGGCAGCACCTGCCGCACATCTTACACAACCTTTGCGGACGTTTGTTCAACCAGTTCTTTTCATAATTATCCATACTGTTATTCTACGCATTTCTTTACAAAAAGGCAATTTTTTAATGTTGCGATACTTAATATACATGTAGTAGTGTAAGGTAGATTAACATGCAAAATGTAGCTGTTCAGCCGCAAACAATTGCAGTCCCGGGTCAAGCGGGCGTGAATATCCAAATATTCAACCCGTCTGTTATGGCGCCCGGCACCCAGCCGCCCGTCTATAACGTTAACGCGCCAAATTACGGCCCAAACCCCGCATACCCTTCCGGCTATTACACAAACCAATGGGGTAACGGCGCGCAGCCGCTAAATTCGGCAAACCAATTGGGTCAGCAGCAGGTAGATCCCGCAAATCAAGGAGGTAATAATGGCACAAATTCTAACGCTAATTCTAACGCTAATCAGACGACCACAACCAATACGAATACGAATATAACAACAACAAACAAGAACACGGAAAAACGTAAAATCGTTGATTTGACCGACGAATACATAAAAAATCTTGAAAATTATCTGAACTCGCAGGACAAGGAAATCCGCCTGATGGGCGCAAAAGAGGTCGTTGACCGACTCACAGAAGACGAAACCCGCGCGGACGACAAGGCACTCAACGCGCTGATTAACAAAATGATTCAAGACCCGGCCAGCGTGATTAGGGTTTTGGGGTTGAGCATGCTTGATGCAAGACTTGCCAAAGGGGATGAGACTACGGTAAAATTATTACAGAACATGCAATCCTCAACCGATGCTTACGGAATGGACGCGGTAACCGCCGCAAATGTACTGCTCAAAATGTCCGGCAAGCAGATAGAAAAAGAATTTGAAGTAAAACCAAAAAAGGAGACTAAATAATGGGTATCCCGGCAGTTTTAGCGGCAGCCGCAGGCGGTGCGCTGACATTAGCAAAAGTGGGCGACGCGCACACTTACGGCAAGATAAAAGGTGATATTTACGCCCAAAACGGCGACGCAAACGGGCTTGCGCGCACGTTCCTCAACTCGCAGACAATGCAGCAGCCCGACGGCATCGCCGACGGCGCGCGCAAATGGCTGTTCAAAGCCGATATGGACCACAATATCCGCCAGCCGTTCCATTTTATCGGCGGCTATGTAAAAGGGTTCTTTACATCGCTTGCAAACAACATTATTCCGCTTGCGCTCGGTGTGGGCACAATTTTTGCCGGCTTTGCCGGAAAAGGTGCAAGAAATGCGGTCAAAGATGCCCAGAAGGCCCTTGCAGGGGGCACAGGCACGGCAGCGGCTGTTACAACTGCACAAAATAATCTCACAAATACCATAGCACGCTGGAAAGGGCCGCGTATCGGGCTTGCTATCGCCTGCGGAGCGGTCATGCTCGGCACAGCCATAGCGGCACTTGCAGGAACCAAGCGCAAAACAGAGTTTGATAACCAAAACTACAAATAATAACTAACTACTGCAAAAAAATACCGGCCATCCGGCCGGTATTTTAATTGGTCTTATTTCTCTTTACACGATTCTTTTTTTGCCTCAAACTTTGCTTTTTGTTCTTGTTTGATTTTATCAAGCTCAGCTTGCTGCGCCTCGGTCAAGATAGCTTTGAAATCAGCCATAAACTGGTCGTGGATTGCTTTTATCTCGCATTTTACAGCCTTTTTTTGCTCCTTGATTTTTGCAAGTTTTTTGTCTTTTGCAGCTTGTGATGCATTTGATTCTTTAACCTTGCACGCCTCGGCTTTCAGCGCCTCTATTTTTTCTTTCTGCGCGGCCATTTTTCCGGCTTTTGCCTCACGCAATGCTGCAACCTGAACTTTTTGCTCATCGGTTAATTGCAGCCGTGCATCAATTTCTTCAATCATTTGCTGCATTTTTTCTTGTTTTTGTTCTTTGGTTAATTTTTTTGAGCATCCGCAGTCGCAGTCTTTGCAATCGCCCGCGAACGCCGGTACTGCTGTCAATACTGCTACTCCTGCCATAACTAGTGCTTTTTTAAACATATTTTTCTCCTAAATTTTTACGCCTTTAATTATATCATTTGCTCTGGCTGTCGTCAACTGAATTTTTAATTTTTTATCCTTGCGGGGTAGCTCAACCGGCGGGACAATGCCCCAATTGGAGTTTATCGGCTGAAAATTTTTGTGCTCGGGGTTGGTGATGTAGTGCGTGAGCGCGCCGAGCATGGTCTCAGGCGGCATAGTAATCAGAGGCTGTCCGTTAGCGTGCCGTGCCGCGTTAATCCCTGCGAGCATGCCGGTCGCGATGCTTTCCGTGTAGCCCTCGGTGCCCGTTATTTGGCCTGCAAAGAACAAATCCGGCCGGCTGCGCGTCTGCAAAGTCGGGCTCAAAATTTGCGGCGAGTTTATATAAGTGTTGCGGTGCATAACGCCGTATCGCACGATGTTCACGTTCTCCAACCCCGGGATTGATTGCAGCAGCTGTTTTTGCGAGCCCCATTTCAGGTTCGTCTGGAACCCGACCAGATTATACAGGGTTTTTGCGCTGTTGTCCTGCCGCAGCTGCACAACGGCGTAGTTTTTTTCACCCGTACGTGGGTCAATTAGCCCCACAGGCTTCATCGGGCCGAACCGAAGCGTGTCAACCCCGCGTTTTGCCAGCACCTCAACCGGTAGGCAGCCTTCAAAATGCTTTTCGGCCTCGGTCACAAACGGTGCGTTGACCAAAATGTCATAAAACCTCTCGTACTGCTCCTTGTTCATCGGACAGTTTATATATGACGGCTCGCCCTTGTCGTATCTGGCCGCCCAGAACGCGATGTCAAAATTTATGCTATCTTTTTCCACAAGCATCAGGGTTTGACATCCTTACAGATCGCTTTTTTAAACCTTTTGCAAAAACACATTCAAGCCTATGGCCCTGTGCGTTTGGAAAATCTTTACGAAGCGCCTTTTACCCACATGAACGCTGAAGGGCCGGACGGTATTTTCACTGACGAAACCCAACTGCATGACCTTATTCATGTAATACAATCATTCGATGATTCCGCCGCATCCACAGCAATTTCCAGCATTTGATTTTGGAGACCCAGATGACCAATAGCGATTTACG
>QMCD01006838.1_pt2 | contig 13322 bp, 12 predicted proteins | sample 1821841 | NCBI WGS metagenome assembly QMCD01 (sample SAMN01991225, study PRJNA193472) | Termite gut metagenome, whole genome shotgun sequencing project. | isolation source: worker | host: Macrotermes natalensis | reverse complement strand
CGTCATGTCCGCGGGCGTCATGGTCGGCGAACCCGGCGCGACGCTTTCGGCGTACAGCATCAATCACGGGGCGGGCCGGGTTCTCGGACGAAAAAACGCCTTCCGGACTCTCGATCAACAGGCGGTCGACCGTGAAATGGACGACGACGACATTTTGACCAACTGCCGGCGTTATCCGCTCGACGAAGCCCCGGCGGCGTATAAAAATTTCGACGAAGTGCTTCGAAGCGTCAAACTGGCGGGACTTGCGAGCGAAGTCGCCCGATTGAAAGCGGTCTTCGTAATCAAAGACGGCGACAAGGCCGACGACTGAGGGGGGGCAATTCAATAATGATCCACATCGACGGCTCCCGAGGCGAGGGGGGCGGACAGGTTTTGCGGTCTTCGTTGGCCTTGTCGTTGGTGACGGGCAAACCGTTTACGATCGAAAATATCCGGGCCAAACGAAAGAAACCGGGCTTGATGCGGCAACATTTGACGGCCGTGGAGGCCGCGGCAAAGGTCGGTCGTTGCCATGTCGACGCAAAGGTCGGCACGATGAAATTGACATTCGAACCGGAAGGGATCAAAGCCGGAAACCACGTTTTTTCCGTCGGCACGGCAGGCAGCGCGACGTTGGTTTTCCAGACCGTGCTTCCCGCCCTGATGTTGGCAAAGGAACCATCGACACTGAAATTGCAGGGCGGAACGCATAATCCGATGGCCCCGCCGTTTGATTTTCTGGACAAGGTTTTCCTGCCACTGGTCAATCGACTCGGTCCGAAAATCGAAGCGAAGCTGATGCGGTACGGTTTTTATCCGGCCGGCGGCGGCGAATTTCATGTCGCGATCGAACCGGTGAAAAAACTCGGCAATTTGACTTTGCTTGAGCGGGGGTTCATGGCGTCGCTTTCCGCGCGCATTTTACTTTCGAAGATTCCGTTACATGTCGCGCAACGGGAACGAGGCGATTTGGTTACGAAAACAGTCCTGAGAGGCGGGAATGTCGTCGTGGAAAATATCGATCATTCTCCCGGGCCGGGCAACGCCGTGATGCTTTTATTGGAATCGGAGCACGTCACGGAACTTTTTACCGGATTCGGGGAAATCGGCCTGCGGGCGGAAAAGGTCGCCGGCAAGGCCATTGAAAAGTACCGGGATTATGTCAAACGAGACGTTCCCGTGGGTGAGTTTCTCGCGGACCAGTTGATGCTCCCGCTCGGCATCGCAGCCTGGCAAGGGGCGGGAACATCGGAGTTTTTAACCGTGCCGTTATCGGGACATTCGACGACGCACATCGATATTTTGAAGCAATTCCTGGAGATTGAAATACAAACCGAGAATCTCGGCCGAGGTCGGACGTTGGTGCGAATCGGTTATACTGAAGGCGGTTGAAATTTCCCGAAGCCGATTCCCGGGAAGCCTGCCCGTCGAAACGACACTGCCGAAGGTAAGCAGGCAAATAGGACGGGCTGTGTTTACCAACGACTCAACCGGCTTCGGTATGAAGACATGATCGGTCTCCATGCCGAAAAACGGAGCATGGATTTCGTGCGCGAAAACACCGAAAACACGCGGCCCTTGATCCCGGAGCCGCCCCTTCGAAAAACAACATGGCCCTCCGGACGGTCGCGAACTTTGGCGATACTGCAAAACATAGGGAGCCGTTTGGCAGTTCGCCTTGGACCCGGCAGTTCGCCTCGGACCCGGCAGTTCGCCTTGTACCCGGCTTCAGGAAAAGTCGCCGTGTTGCAATGATTTCCGGTATCGCCGGATAGCCGTACGGGAGAGCCTTGCGTTTTCCCGACGTTCTTCGAAGGCGTGCGCATTTGCGATAAACGGAAATTTCGTGAAAATGGCGTTTTCTTCCATCTTTTTATCCCGCTCGGACGTAATAGTATACTGAAGGCGGTTGAAATTTCCCGAAGCCGATTCCCGGGAAGCCTGCCCACCGAAACGACACTGCCGCTCGAACGATCCGTTTATGTCATTGCACAAACAGAAGTTAGAGTCGAGTGAGTGCGGCAGGCAGACGTGACCAAAATGTCCGTTTTCATCGCGTTTCCAGTATAAATTCCAGATACTTTTTGACTTTGTTCCTTTTTCGGGCTAAGATAGGAGGCCCAAGAGCCAACACGCTTTCGAGACCGTCGTTTTTTCCCGTTCTCATCCTGGACTACGGCAGCGTTCACGCGGTGTTCGTCCTGCGAATGCGAGGAATGCCGTGAACGGGGGCGATTTCGTCGAAAGAAAAAACAAGAATTGCCGCAAGGATGCGATGACCGTTCCGGCCGCCATGAGGTGTGGTTTTACCGCGTAATTTTACCGGGCAAACGCCGCTTCGCCAATTTAATCGCATCTTTTTATATGTCAGGCGATTTTATGTTCACGCAGCGCTCAACCCTCTTCCGGTTTTCGGGCATCCTGCCGTTGGTGCTCTGTGTCATCCTGATCGGAAGGGACGACATTCTTTCAGGCCGAGCCGTTGCCCAAACGGAAGTCCGTTTTGTTCCGCCGACGATCCCTTCAATGCGGCATCTTCCCGGCGACCACGCTCCCGAAGGACAGACGTTGCGTTTTTACAAGCCGGTTGCCAAGGTCGCCGAATCTCCCGATTTGCCGGCAACCGTCCCCGCCGCTTCGGACTCCGCTGTTTTGGACGCCGCCGCTTCAGACTCCGCTGTTGCGAAAGGCCGATCCGATATTCGGGAATTGCTGATTGAAACGGTTCTTCCGTCGCCGCCGACGAGCCCGGCATCGATCGTTTCATCGCCGACGACGGCTTTTCCTGTATCCGTCCTTTCGACTTCGCAAGAAGCGAAGCCCCAATTGGAATTCGTGCTTCCGCGGGCAAACGGCCCGAGTCCGGCACGAACGGTTGCGCAACCGGAATCGACGGAAATTATTTCGGGTCAATCCGACGACCGATCCCGTGTTCACCGGACGGAGCGTGCGGCGGAGCAAACGGTGCGCCCCGCGAGTCCCCGTGCGTCTGTTCCCGAAGCCGAGCCGCTTGTTTCTCCGCAGGATCAGGCGAGGATTGACGCAATCGTGTCCGGGGCTCTCCCGATGGAAAAAGAGGGCCGCTGGTTCGAACTGCTTACTTATTACGAGTCGGCGCTGAAAACGTATCGTAACAATCCGACTCTCCAGCAAAAATACCGGATGGCCCGGCGCCATTACGATATTGTCCGGCGGTATTACGATACCAGTTTCCTGAATCATCTTCTTGCCGCGGGAGTGGCCGACAACTTGGTGCTTTTCGATGAAGTGATCGCGAAAATCCAGACGAACCATATCGACGCCCCCAAATGGGGAGAGTTGTTCCACTTCGGACTGCAGGATTTCGAGGTCGCGCTCGGGGAACGGATTTTTCTCAAGCAGAACAATATCGAGCACCAGGCGTCCCGTATTCCGGCATTCCAAAAACAAATGCATGCCATGATCGATACGTGGCAGATCGGCAGCCGGGACGAGATGAAAAACGCGGTCCTTCATGTCACGCAGCTTGCCCAGAAGGAACTCGGACTCAATCCCTCGGCCGTTCTTTTGGAATTTCTCTGCGGGGTGACCAACTCGCTCGACCCGCATACCGCTTTCCTGACGAAGAATCAATTGAACGACACCTACTCGACGATCAACGGCGATTTCGTCGGTCTCGGTGTTGAATTGAAGTCGGACAGGCAGTCGTTGATTATTTTCCGGGTGATCGGCGGCAGCCCGGCCCAGGAAGCGGGCCTCAAGGGCGGTGACCGGATTCTTTCCGTCGACGGCCAGACGACGCAGGGGCTCGACACGGACCGGGCAGCGGATTTATTACAGGGCGAAATCGGGACGACGGCCCGGTTGTACGTGCAATCGGCGACCTCCCAACCGCGGATGGTCGATGTCCCGCGGCGGCGCATCAAGGTCCCGAGCGTCGAGGATATCAAGATGCTCAACGATTACCTGGGCTATTTGAAATTGAATTGTTTCCAATCGACGACGACCGCGGAAATGCGGGAAGCGCTCTGGAATCTTCACGGTCAGGGGATGCGCTGCGTCGTCGTCGACCTGCGGCACAACCCCGGCGGTTTGCTTCCCGTCTCGGTCGAAGTGGCGAACCTGTTCATCGAGAAAGGCGTGATCGTTTCGACCCGTGTTCATCCGCAAGACCCGGGAACGCCGTACATGGCGACGCAGAGCGGTACGTGGCCCGTCCCGTTGATCGTCCTGATCGACGAGGAAAGCGCCAGCGCTTCCGAGATTTTCGCCGGAGCGATCCGGGATCACGGGCGCGGCGTCATCGTCGGCAAACGCAGCTACGGCAAGGGAACGGTCCAAATGGTGCATCGCCTGTTCGGTGCCAGCAAAACCGGCGAGATCGCCGGCCTGCGGCTCACCGTGGAAAAATTTTATTCCCCGGGCGGAATTTCGTGCAGCGGTATCGGCGTCAGTCCGGACGTCGAAATCGATTCCCGGGCGGTTGCCTCGGGAGCGGTACCGAACGCCCCGCCGAACGCCTCCGCAATGAACGGGGAACCTCGGCAACATATAGCTGCGCGACCGGTCGACGGTCGGATTTCCGCCCCCGCGCCGATCGCACTCGCCCCTTCCAGTGCGCCGAACGATCCGTGTATCGTGAAAGCGGTCGAAACCGCCCGGCGGATGATGTCCACCGCGGCGGCTGCCCCTTCGCGCAATTGATTCTCGCGGTATTCTTGATCGATTCGTTTTGAGAGTTGTTCCAAAACTCCAATTTGGCGGATTTGCGCGGTTTGGCTCGCTTGCGTCCCCCGTTATCCATTGTCAATTATCAATTGTCAATCCAACAAACTCTTGGGGCTTGTGTCCCGGCTCGCACGGAAATATAATGACGAGCGTCGTGATACTCGTGTCGTTTCTTCCTCGTCGCCCAAAGACGTCGCCCAAAGGAGTCGCCATGTATTGTCTCTCGAAACGGTATTGCCCGCGGATGATCGCCTGTTTTTACTGCGTGGCTGTTTGGGGACTGCTTTGTTCGCCTCCCGCTTGGGCCCAGAAAAAACCGACAGAAACGGAACGGGAATCGCTCAAATTGCCCCGGGAGCTTCGCGGCGAAAGTTGGCGTTTGCCGCCCGTCGGCGGACCGATGGGGAAATTGCCGGGCATTACGCAGGACGGCGTCCAGTTGGCCGCCTCGTTTTACCCGGGAAACGTCGACAAGGAGACCGTTCCCGTCGTTCTGATGCACGGGGCCGGGGGAAATCGCGACGATTTCAAACCGTTGATTACCTCGCTCTCGTCCCGGGGAACGGCCGTCTTCGCCGTCGATTTTCGGGGACACGGCCAAAGCAACAGGCAATACCGATACGACGAACAGGCACTCCGCCAATTGCAGGGCGGATCGGGAGCGGGCATGCCTCGCCAGAATCCCAGAGGACGCCCCAAAGGCCCCACGCCGGTTCCTCCGCAGGTCTCGCCCACGCCGAAACTGGAAGAGCTCGCTTTCGAGGATCTCCAGCCGCGCGATTACGCCGCGATGGTCAACGATTTGACCTTGGTCAAAAAATACCTGGACGTTCAGAACGACCGGGGCTTTCTCAACTTAAACCGACTTGTGCTGCTCGGTGTCGATACCGGGGCCTCGTTGGCGGGTTATTGGGCGATGCAGGATTGGGAAAAAGGAGCGTCGCGGCAAACGAAAATGCTGATCCTAGTTTCCCCAAACACGTTGAGCGTCGATCACGACATGGGCAAGTATTTCGAAAAGGCGGGCAAGGCGTTCAAGGAAAACGTCCATGTATTGATTATCGTTCCGACCCTCGATTCGACGGCCGGCATGAATGCGACGAAAATCAAGTCGGCCCTGATGTCCGAAAAGGAATTGGCGAACGACCCGCCCGGTTTCGCCTCCCGTGTCCCGATCGTCCGCATCGACACGGATAAAAGCGGCGCCGAACTCTTGTCGACCGCCGAACTTGGAGTCTGTAAAACGATCGAGGATTTCATCGCGGACCGTTTCGAGCAGTACAAACCTTCGGATTACCAGTGGACGCGGGGAAAATGAGCGGCGCGGCCGACCATGTCCCTTGCGGTGCCGGACGCCCGGTTTGATACCGAAGCCGCTCCCGTTTTCCGTTTGATCCGCCGCCCACCGCCCCCCCGAAAAACAACAGGGTCTTTCGGACGGCCCTTTGGACGGCCTTGTATCGAAGGGACTTCCCGGAAGTCGGTTGCGGGAAATTTTCTTCCGTGTTCAGTCTACCGTCATTGTCAAAACCGTATCGTTTCCATTGATCGAATGAATATTCTCGTCGTCGGCGGAGGTGGTCGTGAGCATGCCCTCGCTTGGAAAATCGCTCGTTCCCCCAAGGTTAAACAAGTTTTCATCGCCCCCGGAAACGCGGGAACCGCGACGGAAACCGGGCTCGTTCCCATTCAAAACGTACCGATCAACGAGCTTGATTTTGCCGGCTTGATCAAATTCGCGAAGGCGAACGCCGTCGATATGACCGTCGTCGGCCCGGAAATTCCCCTTTGCGCGGGAATCGTCGATGCGTTTGAATCGGAAACGTTACGGATTTTCGGCCCGAATAAAAAAGCCGCCCGGCTTGAAGGGAGCAAGATATTTTGCAAGGAAGTTCTACGAAAAGGAAATGTGCCGACGGTAACGGCCCGCTCCTTCGGCAACGCAAAGGATGCGATCGCCTACCTTGAAACGGGGCCTGAAATTCCTTTTGTCGTCAAGGCGGACGGACTTGCAGCCGGCAAAGGGGTGATCGTCTGCTCCTGCCGGTCGGAAGCGGTCGACGCGGTCCGGCGGATCGCCGAAAGCCGCGAATTCGGCGAAGCGGGAAATCAACTCCTGATCGAAGAACGACTCGACGGCCGTGAAGCGAGTGTCTTGGCGATTACCGACGGCCGAACGATACTGACGCTTCCGCCGGCCCAGGATCACAAGGCGGCCCACGATGGCGGCATCGGTCCAAATACGGGCGGCATGGGCGCTTATTGTCCGGCGCCGCTGGTCGACGCCGAAAAACTTCATTGGATCGAAGAGAAAGTGCTTGTTCCGACCGTCCACGCGCTCGACCGGCTCGACGTTCCGTTCAAGGGAATCCTGTACGCCGGATTGATGCTGACCAGGCAGGGACCGCGAGTCCTTGAGTATAATGCCCGGTTCGGCGACCCGGAATGCCAACCCCTGCTCATGCGGCTGAAAACCGATCTGGTCGATATTTTCGAGGCGACCATCGATGGAAAACTCGACCGGCTTCCACCGCTCGAATGGGATCCGCGACCTGCCGTATGTGTCGTGATGGCCAGCCAAGGATATCCGGGCAAGCCCGAGACGGGGTTTCCGATCCGCGGTCTCGACGAAGCGGCCAAACTCCCGGACGTCAAGGTTTTTCACGCGGGAACGGCTTTCAACGAAGCGCGTGAAATCATCAACTCCGGCGGTCGCGTATTGGGGGTGACCGGTTTGGGGGAAACGATTCCGGAAGCCAAACGTGCCGCCTATTCCGGCGTCAAGTGCATTCGCTGGGACGGTGCCTGGTGCCGGAAGGATATCTCGGACCGGGCGTAAAAACAAAACCGGCCGCGAAGATCAACCGGCGGCACGATGTTGACGACCATTCGTCATCGTGTCGACTCCGCGATATTGCATCAGGTAGGCGTCCTCGTGCATTTCTGCGTAAAATTCACGTAAAACAGACGTTGCGCGGAAACCTTGTTCCCGGAAAAAAAGCTGGGCCGCCAAGTTGGTTTCACGAACCTCCAAGGAAATCCTGTTGCGGCGCTGCGTGGTCAGTTTGCCGATCAGCTTTGCGACCATTTGCGAGGCGACTCCGCGTCGCCGGAATTCGACCGTCGTCGCGATGTTCAAAAGACGAATCCGGTTTTTCGGGACTTCGTAAATCATGAAACCGACGACCTTTCCTTCATACTCGGCCACCATTCCGATGCAGTTGCGCTGCCGCAGGCACTGCATGAAATCCTCCTCCTTCCAGGGAAATTCGAAACAATTCTGTTCGATAGCGGTCACGTCCCGGATATCGCGCCGTACCATCCAGCGAACCAACACTTTAATACGGGATTGCGCGGGATTGATATCGGCGTCTTGGGGAAACTTGAGAATGACGGGGTCTTCCATGATTTGTCGGGCCATAACCGTTTTCATTTCCTGGTGAGTTGAACGAATGTTGTATGCCGAAGCCGGCTCCGTCGCCGGTGGACACCGCCCATCCTACCGCATGGTTCTCTTTCAGGCAGTGCTGTCTCCGACGGGCAGGCTCCCGCATTGTCGGTTTCGGGAAATTTCAGCCGCTTTCAGTATGCTGGTCTGCGCGAAAAAACTCCTTGTGGCCGATTGGTATTGCGTTGATCCCGGCCACCTCGGCGCACTCGTCGAGAGGGGAAGAGTAGCAAAGTTTTCCGATCGTTCCAAGATGAAAAAATAAAAAAAGGTCGTGCTTCTCAAGAAACACGACCTCCATCCGACGTATTATACCGAAGCCTGCTAAGTTTTCCGCTCAACCGCCTGTTTACTCTCCGAGAAAACAGGCTGCGCGAAAGTCGGCTTCAGGAAATTTCAAAGGTTTTCAGTATAAAATCGGCCGAAAAACGACCCATATCGTCCAAAGCCCCTTTAATCCCAAATGATTGAAACGCAAACAACGTGGAAACGACCAAACCCGGCACAGTACAGGAAACACGATAAAAATTTCCTGAAGCTGGTCGCAAGCCGCACAACCGGATACGAGTCGTTCGGCATTCCCGCTCCCGCCCGTCTGGCAGGGCGAGGAGGATGGCGTCTCTCCAAACACCCCAAATCCCCCACGCCGCCCTTTCCCGGGAGAACAGGCATCGCGAACCAACGCCAACTCCTAAACGACCGCCGTGAATGCACGCCCAAGAATCATCCTGCCGCCACGGACCCGAATCCAGTACAAAACCGGGCGAATCGACACAAACCCTGCAAGGATTGTTGGCAAGGATTATTTTTTTGCCGCTTTTTTGGCTCCTTTCGCCGTTGTGTCTGCACCCTCTTCTTCGCCCTTCTTCTTTTTCTTCTTCTTCAGAACTACTTTGTAAACACGGACTTTCGGCAGGCTGAACGGCCCGTCTTCCTCGGTCCAGCGTTCCTGTTCCAGCAACTTCGCAATTCGTTCACCCCGGTTGAGCACATTTCTGGCCCGGACAATTCCTTTTCGTGTCTTCAGGCTTTTATCGATGGTCATCGCAATACTCTTTCCTGCTTTTCTCTAAAGAACGCGGTCAAACGCCCCGACCGGCGGGGCCGGAAACTCAAAATAGGACCTTGTTCAGTATAGGAGCCTTCCGTCCGATTGACAAGGGGGAGGGGAGGGGTGTATACTGGAAACGCGATGACAACGGATATTTGGCCAAGTCTGCTTGCCGCACTAACACGCCATAACATATTGGCAAATATCAGGTTACACATCGCGTTCGAGCGGCAGGCGATTGTTCGCGGGAGCATTTTCAGGCCGTTCAAAGTAGAACATGGGGTGTTTCGAGGGTGCGTGCATTTTCGACTTTTCAACGCTTTCCCCTGACCACGCTTCTCCCGACGGAGGGAATGTAATAATGATACTCGAACATGAAGAATATGTGGAACAGTCCTTCTTTTTCGAGTCTTTTTTGGAGCGTCTCGAAACCGGTCTTTCGACCCAGGAGATACTGGCGGGCGTTCAAGGCGAACTTCTTTCGACGACCCGGCTTCCGATGGCAATCGATTTTTTGCTGACCGACATGAAGCTGACCGGCGGCCTTGCCTCGGCCATGGGGCGAATCAAGCATTATTTCACGCCGTTCCAGACCTTCGTCGTCGCCGAAACCGAACGGGACGGCGGACGTTTCGACTTCCGCATCGCCCTCAGGATTCTCTTGCAGGAAGCCAAATACCGGGAAAAATGCCCGGCGGTGCAGGGCTGTTTTTTCTACCAGTTCGAAACGGTTTGCCGTAACCGGCTCGGCTACGATCCCGGCTTGGCCGCGATTTCGGAGGACCCCATTTACAATGACGACTGGCGCGACTGGATCGCAATCCTCCGGCGCCAGATCGGCTGGGTCGACCTGGCCGACATGATCTTTGTCCGTAGTCCGTTGTATGAGAAAAAACCGGAGGAGGAGTCGCTGCCCACGTTGTTCGGCGAACGGGAAGGACGTATTGCGAAAGCGACCCGGCAGCGCGACCCGGTCTATCTGTTCGCCGCTCTCTCCCGTCATCTCGGTTATCCGAGCGTTCCCCGACAAAAACGGGTCACAGGGGAGGAAAACATCATCCCGCTTCTGCAACGTCGCATCGAACATCTCGAAAGCCGCACCGCCCTGCTGGAAGAAGAACATCGCGGCGGTATCAATCTCAACCGCTTCATCGGGCCTCCCTCGGAACAGTAATACGAACCGTACCCCTTGGCGGTCGCCCTTCGCGTGGCTTTCTTCCCTCTGTACCGCAAACGGCCTGGAATGGTTCCCGCGAACAATCGCCTGCCGCTCGAACGCGCCGTTTATGTTATTATACAAACAGAAGTTAGGGGTGAGTGAGTGCGGCAGGCGGACTTGACCAACCGTTCGTTTTCATCGCGTTTCCAGTGTAACTCAATGGGATCAAGAATGTCCCCAAGGGCCTTGGCGGGCTTTTGGGGCAGATCGTTGGACATGGAAAACCTCTTGTTTTGGGGTAAATTGGAGAAACGGCATCTTGCCGACTCCGCGTTTTTCGTTGATAATGACGATTTGCAGTGCCGTCGAAAACATAAAGCTGCACTTCACGAACATGCTGCATAGGTTGTGGAACAAATCTGCTGAAGGCGGTTATACCGTAAACGGCCTGATAATCCTCCCGCGAACAGTCCCGCAAACAGTCGCTTGCCGCTCGAACGATCATTGCAAATGCTTACACTAAAAAAGTTATGAGTGAGTGTGGCAGGCAGGCGTGACCAAATGTTCGTGACCAAACGTTCATTTTTCATCGCGTTTCCAAGATAAAATTTCCCGCAAACCGACGTATGGGTGGTCCGCCCTCGAAAAACGACACCGCCCGCAGGTCAACGGGCAGCTCCAATGGAAAACCATGAATTGTTCTCGTCGTCCCGTTCCAATGATCGCCTGTTGTGTGTTCGGTATGCTCTGCATGATCTGCATGACGGGCTGTCAAACATGGCATGACGGCATGGTTTTTTACGACGACAACTGGCGCAGCATCAATGGGGCTGATGTCTTCCACGACATGTGCAAGGCCGGTAAACATAAGGTACGGCGAACGCGTTTCGTGTCCAAGCGTTATAAGCGGATCGACACCGTCGTCTGGTTCTGCGATGACGAAATGGGCGTCCCGGACCAGGACGCCATCGACTGGTTCGAAAAATGGCTGGAGGACCGACCGGGGCGTACCCTCGTGTTTGTCCCGAGGACTTATGAGACGGATGTCGATTATTGGGAGAAAACGGTTCCGCTGTCGAAACCTGCCGACCAATGGAAGGCCGAAGCAAAACTGCGGGAAGCGGAATCGCATCTTGAACGTTTTTTGGCGGACTCCGCGTCGGCTGTTTCTCCTTCCGCCGTTCCCACGGTCCCGATTTCACCCCCTTCCCCGCATTCCACACACACCCGTTTCCGGCTCTCGCGGTCGACGGCTCCTTTGCCGGACAAAACGCAATGCGACTGGTTTTCCCTTGAGAAGCGAAGGAAGGTGCTTGTTGCCGACCGGTTGAAGGGCGTTTCCGCCTGGACGGACCGGCTCGACGTTTCCACGGCCCCGTTGAGCATCCATGTTTCCCTTGATCCGAAAGGAACGGGATGGACGACGCTTCTCGCCGGTGAGTCGACGACCGGGCAAACGATCGAACCGTTGGTCGTTGCCAAAGATGTCGCCGAAAGCCGGTTGATCGTCCTCCAAAGCGGCGTTTTCCTGTTGAACGAGGCCCTGGTCGAACATGAACGCCGAAAATTGGCATCACGCCTGATCGCGGAATTCGGGGAACCCAAAAAGTCGGTTGCCGTTCTGAGAATGGGTTCCGGGTTGAAGTATATCGAAGACGAGGAGGCGCACATGCCGCAAAACTCGCCGTTGGTTCTTTTGCAACTCTGGCCGGTTGCCATTCTCGCCTGGCAGTTGATTCTCCTGGGCATCGCCTACACGTTTTGGCGTTGGCCGATTTTCGGGCGTCCGAAGCGAATCGCGGCGACCAAGGTGGCCGATTTCGAGCGGCATATCGACGCTTATGCCGAAATGTTGGCTCGCTCGCAAGACCGGACTTACGCTTACAACCAGATTGAACGTTATTTGACCCGCGAAATCCGGTAAACGAGCTTTCCACAGGAAAGACGGTTCATGGAACGAGTCCGGTATGTCCGGAGAGCGACGATTCCGATATGAGCGATCCCTTCCCGCCATCCACCGCCGAAACACGAGAACCGGTTGTTTCCCATCCCGGTTCGGAGGCCCCCTGTTCGGAGGGGCGTTTCCGAAAACTCCTGAAGCATCTGCCGGCGTTCTTTCGCGCACGGTCGATCGGTGCGGCAAACAATGCGCTCAATCCCGTATTGGTCCGGGAAATGCGGCAAATCGTTCGAAACAACCTGCTCCTGGCGCTGTTGTGCATTTACGTCTTCCTCATGTTCGTCGCCACGTTTTACGTGGTTCGGGTCAATCCCTCGGCAACGCCCGAAACCGGCAGGGAAGCGTTTCAGTTGCTGATGGGAACGCTCTACATCGCCAGTACGCTTGGCGTTGTCCTGTTTTGTGCCGGGAATGCCGTCCAGGATTCCCTGACCGACGACATGATGTTCTACTCCGGCCTGACCATGGGGCAGATCGTCCGGGGCAAGCTGATCGCGGCCGCCCTCCTGACACTTTTGTTCCATGCGGCGACACTGCCGTTTTTAACCCTGGCGTACCTGCTGCGCGGTGTCGATCCCGGTTCCGTTCTTTTTTTGCTCGCAAGCGCCTTCTTGGCGACCCAGTGCATCAACGCCGTCGCGTTTTCCTTCGTGATCGGCGTCAAAAGTCTTGCCGAGACATTGGTTTCGACCGTGATGTTTTTCGTGATTTCCCCTCCGCTCCTGGCGACGTTCGGCGTGATCGGGGGGCTTGGGGAATTGACGATGTTCGCCTCCGTCGGTATTTTCATCGCTTCCGTATTTCTCAGCCTGTTTCTCATGACGGCAAGCCTTTCGATATCGATCTACAATCTGACGTCGCGCAAAGAGCTGAACATGGCAACCCGCATCTATTTTACGCTTGTCACCTATTTACTCCTTTCCGTCGTGCTTTGCGGTTGTCTGGGTGGCACGGTCCCGTTTTTTCTGTCTTGAACTCCGTATTTTGGGAGGGCCGGGGAAAAACCGGCGGTCGG
>QMCD01001763.1_pt2 | contig 13332 bp, 11 predicted proteins | sample 1821841 | NCBI WGS metagenome assembly QMCD01 (sample SAMN01991225, study PRJNA193472) | Termite gut metagenome, whole genome shotgun sequencing project. | isolation source: worker | host: Macrotermes natalensis | reverse complement strand
AAATACGGCAACAAAGGCGACGAGGCCGCCGCCGCCGCCCTCAAAATGGTCTACATGCAGGCCGAAATGGAGGAGCTCGCCGACCCCACCGACCGCAAAGAAATAAACTGAAGCTTCGCCTCTTTTATGAGGTCTTCTAAAGTAGCTTAATACAGGGATTTATGGAAGTCAATATAGCGGATAGTTGGAAGGAAGTTTTAGCGGCGGAGTTCGAGAAGCCCTATTTCGAGGACCTGGCCAAGTTCGTGAAGCGCGAATACCTCGCAACGCGAATATATCCCAAGGGAGGCAACATCTTCCGGGCCTTCGACAAATGCCCGTTCGATAATCTGAAGGTGGTTATAATCGGCCAAGACCCCTACCATGGTCCTGATCAGGCGAATGGCCTGTGCTTTTCGGTAAACGACGGAGTGCAGTTCCCTCCGTCGCTGCAAAATATTCTTACGGAAGTGTGCTCCGACACCGGGGCAGCAATGCCAACGAGCGGCAACCTCGACAGGTGGGCCGAACAGGGCGTGCTGCTGCTCAATGCCGTGCTTACGGTAAGGGCGCACCAGGCCGCCTCCCATGCCGGAATGGGCTGGGAACGCTTTACGGCCGTTACAGACAGGAGGGAGAACGTTGTTTATATGTTGTGGGGTTCGTATGCCCAGCGCAAGGCTGCATTTGTGAACGCTTCGCGCAACTGCATCCTCAAGGCCGTGCACCCTTCGCCCCTGTCGGCATACCGGGGGTTCTTCGGCTGCCGCCATTTTTCGCAGGCCAACGACTATCTCGTCTCCCACGGCAGCCAACCGATAGTGTGGTAGTAAAACAAAATAACGCATCGAAACCATGGGATACCAAGAAGAAAAACAACGCCAGCTAGATATGCGCTACATCCGAATGGCGCGCATCTGGGCCGAGAACTCATACTGCGAGAGGCGCAAAGTGGGCGCGCTGATCGTCAAGGACAAGATGATCATTTCGGATGGCTACAATGGCACCCCTTCCGGCTTCGAGAATCTTTGTGAAGATGATAATGGCAACACAAAGCCCTATGTCCTTCACGCCGAGGCCAATGCCATCACCAAAGTAGCCAAAAGCGCCAACAGCAGCGACGGCGCAACGCTCTACATAACGGCCATGCCCTGCATCGAGTGCTCCAAACTTATCATTCAGGCCGGTATTCGCCGCGTGGTCTATTGCGATTCTTACCATTCGCAGGACGGCGTTGAACTCCTGAAGCGCGTAGGAATAGAAACTGTTCAGATAGAGAAGGAGTAAAGACTTCGTTTTTTTATTATTATGATGCCAAAATCGATGGGCAGTAGATCGTCTTTGCATCCGGCAGGCTGGTGTGTCCGGCAGGTCTGTCATCCGGCAGGGCGGTTTCGCAGCTCAAAACCCTGCAGCCTGCTTGCGAATTGGTAGACGGATTGAAGATGCACTGTCGTCCGGCAGGGCGGTTTTAGCAGACCTCATAAAAGCCACGAAGTGGTCGCCGCCCTAATATCCCGGCTTAAGCCGAAACAACCTGGCGCCAAACTGCCCACGCCCCCAATCCAATATTTGTACAGAAACAAAAGATGTTATATATTTGTGCTAAATATCGAAGAGGTACAAACTCTTTGGTCTATAACGTAAACTCAGGGGCGGGCCATTAATCAGGGCAGTTGTTTTACATGGATCAAGATTTGTTCGCTTTCGAAGTTTCGTTGTATGCTTTTTGCTACGACATTTTCGGGCGCGGGCAGTCTTCCGTGTAAGGGCTCCTGAGGCCTACGTTGTAGGGACTGTTCCGCGCCTTTTTTAAAAGGCGCCATGAAATTTCAAATACCCCAATCCATTATCATTTTTATAGTTATGCTGCTCGGCGCAAGAAGCGCCGCCGCACAGCCCGCCAATCCAAAGGCAATCTTCGCCACGGTAGGCGCCTATAACGTCGAAAATCTCTACGATACGATCCCCTCGCTTTTCTACGACGATTCGGACTACACGCCCTCCGGCCGCCTCGGGTGGGGCACGCAGAGGTACCGCACAAAACTCTCCAACCTGGCGCGCGTTATAGACGATATGAACCTCGATGTATTGGCCTTGGCCGAAGTAGAAAGCGAGCAGGCCCTGCGCGATCTGGTAGAAACTCTCGACACCGACTACAACTACATTCACCTCACCGGCGGCGACAGGCGCGGGATAGACCTGGCCCTGCTCTACAAGGGCGACAAATTTGTTCCGTCGCGCTCGGGATTGGTGAATTCGGCGAGTACGCGAGAATTTCTGCATGTCAAAGGGGAGCTTTGCGGCCATGCGGTGGATATCGTTGTGTGCCACCTGCCCTCGCGTATCAATACTGACCGTTACCGCATCGGCGCTCTGAGGGCAATGCGTTCGCTGGCCGACTCGCTCCACAGAAATAACCCCGCTGCAAGGCTGATCCTGCTGGGCGACTTCAACTCCGTACCCTCCGACAAGGAGATGAAAAATATTATGGGCACCGGACGGCGGGCGTTCGATCCCGCGCAGAGGCTTTTCTCCCCGTTCGTAAGCCTTGCCGCCAAGGGCCAGGGCACGTATTGCTACAACAACCGCTGGCAGATGCTCGACAATATATTCCTGTCTGTGAACCTCATAGGCGGCGGCCATATCGCATACGAGAGCAGCGGCATCTTCATCCGCCGCTACATGATAGCCTCCGACATAAAATCGCGCAACTCCTACCCCCGGCGCACATTCACCTCGGGGCGCTACACGGCGGGATACAGCGACCACCTGCCGCTATACGTGACGCTGCGGATCGCGCAGTAAAGATGTATCATGCAATAAAGGTATATAATGCTATAAAGGTATATCGCGCAACAAAATACGCATAATGCGATACAAACAATAAGAGCGGCCCCGAAATAAACTTTCGGGGCCGCGCGCTATTCGAATTTTTACACCAAACCTAATTTAGCGGACCTCATAAAAGAGCAAACGCCTCAGAGTTTTACGAATGGGAGGGGTACTACTTTGGCTTTTACGGGTTTGTCGCGGATTATTACCGTGATTTCGGTCTCGGGCTTGGCATATTCGGGCTTCACGTAGCCCATGCCTATGCCCACTTTCAGCATCGGGGACATGGTGCCGGATGTAACTACTCCCATCTCGTTACCCTGCGCGTCGCCGAGTTTGTAGCCGTTGCGGGGAATACCGCGCTCTACCATTTCGAAGCCTACGAGTTTGCGCGTCGTGCCCTCTTTCTTCTGCTTTTCAAACAACGGGCGGTCGATGAAATCTTTGCCCTCGGTGAACTTGGTGAGCCAGTTCAGGCCCGCCTCGATCGAGGAGGTGGTGTCGTCCAGTTCATGGCCGTAGAGGCAGAAGCCCATTTCCAGACGGAGCGTGTCGCGCGCGCCCAGGCCGGCGTTCTGTAATCCATACTCCTTGCCCGCTTCCCAGAGCGCTTTCCACAACTTGGGGGCATCTTCGTTGGCGATGTAGATTTCGCAGCCGCCCGAACCCGTGTAGCCCGTGATCGAGAGGATCGCATCCTTGATTCCGGCAACGGTGAGTTTCTTAAACGTGTAGTACTCCATGTCTTCCACCGGTTGGTCGCAGAATTTCTGAACGATCTTCATCGCCAAGGGGCCTTGTACTGCCAGCTGGCAGGTTTCCGGCGAGGCGTTGTAGAGATCGCCACCTTTGCCCACGGTCATACCCATTTTTTCGCCTTCGGCAACGATATGCGCCCAGTCCTTTTCGATATTGGCGGCGTTTACTACCAGCAGGTAGGTCTGCTCGTCGATGCGGTAGACCAGAATGTCGTCCACCGTACCTCCCTTACCATTGGGCATGGTAGTGTACTGGATCTTGCCGTCGAACAGTGCTGCCACGTTGTTTGTCGTGATGCGCTGCAACAGGTCGAGCGCCTTGGGGCCCTTAACCCATATCTCGCCCATGTGGCTAACGTCGAACACGCCCGCTTTCTCGCGCACGGCCATGTGCTCGTCGTTGATTCCCGTAAATTCCACAGGCATATTCCAGCCCGCAAATTCAACCATCCTCGCGCCATTGGCGATGTGGTATTCTGTAAATGGAGTCGTTTTCATTGTTTTATTTTAGATTGTTTTTAATACGCCTTTGCGAAAAGCACCCTGCGCGAGGATGGTTTGCCCGAGTAGATACATTTACCCTCTTCTTCCGTGGCGTCGAGGGGAATTACCCGGATCGTAGCTTTTGTTTCGGCCTTGATCGCCTCCTCGGTTTCCACGGTGCCGTCCCAGTGTGCGGAGATGAAGCCGCCTTTCTCCTCGAGTACGCGCTTGAACTCGTCGTAGCTCTCCACTTTGGTTATCATGCTATTGCGGAAGTTTAGCGCTTTGTCGAAGATGCTTTGCTGTATTTCGTCCAGCAGCCCGGCGATCTTTTCGCAGACGCCTTCCTGCGCTACGGTCTCTTTTGTGAGCGTATCGCGGCGGGCGATTTCGATCGTGCCGTTTTCCATGTCGCGCGGGCCCATAGCCAGACGCAGGGGCACACCCTGAAGCTCATATTCGGCGAATTTGAAGCCCGAACGTACATTGTCGCGGTCGTCAATCTTAACAGTAATACCTCGCGAGCGCAACCCGGCGGCAATCTCCTCCATTCGTGCGACGACTTTGCGCAGCTCCTCCTCGCCCTTGTAAATAGGCACCATAGCCACATGGATCGGCGCGAGTTTCGGGGGAAGCACAAGGCCGTTGTCATCCGAATGGGCCATGATCAGCGCCCCGATCAGGCGCGTGGAAACGCCCCATGAGCTCGCCCACACGTATTCGAGTTTGCCCTCGCGGTTGGTGAACTGCACGTCGAACGCCTTGGCGAAATTTTGGCCCAGAAAGTGCGAGGTGCCGCTCTGCAACGCCTTGCCGTCCTGCATCAGCGCCTCGATGGTGAGCGTGTCTTCGGCCCCGGCGAAACGTTCATTTTCGCTCTTATGACCCACGATCACCGGCATTGCGAGCCACTGCTCGGCAAAGTCGCGGTATACCCCGATCATCTTCCTTGCTTCGGCCTCGGCTTCCTGGCGCGTTTCGTGGGCCGTGTGGCCCTCCTGCCATAGGAATTCGGCGGTGCGCAGGAACAGGCGCGTGCGCATCTCCCAACGCACCACGTTGGCCCACTGGTTGCACAGGATGGGCAGGTCGCGGTAGGATTGTATCCAACCTTTATAGGTGTTCCATATTATGGTCTCCGAAGTGGGGCGCACGATCAGTTCTTCTTCGAGTTTGGCGTCGGGATCGACGACAACGCCGCCCGCCGGGTCGTTCTTCAGACGGTAGTGGGTAACCACGGCACACTCTTTGGCAAACCCTTCGACGTGGCTGGCCTCGCGGCTGAAGAACGATTTGGGGATAAAGAGCGGGAAATAGGCGTTCACGTGGCCCGTCGCCTTGAACATGTCGTCGAGGGCGCGCTGCATCTTTTCCCATATCGCATAACCGTAAGGTTTGATCACCATACATCCGCGCACGGCCGAATATTCGGCCAGTCCGGCTTTCAGCACGAGGTCGTTGTACCATTGGGAATAGTCCTGTTGCCTCGGTGTCAGATCTTTAAGTTCCTTTGCCATAATATTGCTAAAAAAAGTGAATCGAGTCACAAAGGTAATCCTTTCTCGCGGAATATTCACCCTCGCGAAGATTAAAAAAGAGTGTTATTGTTTGGAGAATAACAGAAAAAAACACATATTTGCAGAAAGGGGGTACGTGCGGGGGAGTTAAATACCAAAAAGAAACCCCTGCACGTTAATATTATATAAAATAAAGGAGGACAAGGCTATGAAACGTATTGGCGGTATAGTTGGAATTGTGGCCCTGGGTATCGCGGCCCTTGTGACCGTGGGGTGCACACGGATGAGTTATGCGTCGCAGACGCGTATCGATGCCGAAAGGCGTGCGGCGATTGCCGAGGCCGAAGCGCAGCGCTTGCGCTATGAACTGGAAGGCGGGGGCTATCAGGATTTGCTTGTGGACGATTACGAAAGCGCCTATGAGCGAAGGCTCCGCGGTTTCGACTCGCCGATTTATGACCTGCCGATCAGCTACTATAGCTTCAGGTGGGGCCCGGCCTATTCTTCGGCGGTTATGTGGGACCCCAATGAGTATAACGTAATGGTTGTGGGCGATCAGGTTTGGGTTGAGCCGAAATATATAACTTCGTTGTTCGGATCGTGGGGACGCCCCAGCGTGGACATCTATTTCAGGTGGAATACCTCCCCGTATTCATTGGGTTGGGCCTCGAATTATTACGGCACGTGGTATGATTATTATATGGAGGGTATGGTGCTGACCTATCTCGATCCCTATTGGCACGGCGGGTGGTATTGGAATTCGCTTCCGGGATATGGATATGGTTCCGGCTATCGTCACGGCTATTACGACGGGTATTATTCCCACTACAACAGCCGTCCGGGCTATCATGCGCATTTCAGGCCCGACAGACCTACTTTCTCCAACGGCTATCGCGGCGACCGTTATCGTAATCCGATAAGCGTTACAGCGTCTGGTTCCTCCAGGCCGAGCTCCCGACCGGGGTCTTACGGTTCGCGCGGATCGAGCTATGGTTCGAGTACTTCCCGCGTCGGCAGTTACGGCACCTCGCGCGGTACTACATATTCGAGCGGGACGGGATCTTCGCGTGGGTCGAGCTACTCAGGCAGCTCGGGATCTTCCCGCGGATCCACTTATTCGAGTGGCTCGGGATCGGGTAGTTCACGCGGTTCGAGTTATTCCAGCGGCTCGGGATCTTCTCGTGGATCAAGTTATTCGAGTGGATCCGGTTCGGGGACTTCTTCCCGCGGATCGAGCTATTCGAGCGGTTCTTCTTCGGGTTCGTCGAGGGGCAGTAGTTACAGCTCCGGCAGCTCCTCTTCGCGCGGCAGCAGCTATAGCTCGGGTAGTTCCTCTTCCCGCAGTAGTTCCAGCGGTTCCTCCTCGCGTAGCAGCAGTTCGTCTTCGCGCAGCAGCAGCAGTTCATCTTCCCGCAGTAGTGGATCGTCCCGCGGCGGCAGGTAAAACTATAAAACGGAATATGAGATAAAATAAATCAGGCGGGAGAACTTTCTCCCGCCTGATTTATTTTATAATTTCGTGGCACTTTATGGTTGCTTGCACCTCCCTTTGCACCTATCCATTGCGCCTCCCCTTTACATCTTATTATTTCCCTGCCCCCTGCTTCCCTGAGCGCTGTCATCCTGAGCGAACGTAGTATGTCTCCATTGGCAGACCTCATAAAAGTCACGAAGTGGCCTCAGGATAACAGCGGGAAATAATCAGGATGACAGCGACAAATGAATCGTATATGATTACATTAATTCAAGCTGCTAAAACACTTAAAGCACCGTTGCCTTGCGTTCCGGTGCGATGGTTGTGCCGGATTTGATCTTTTTCAGTTCGTCGAAACCTTTCCCGTAAACCCCCATCACACTACCCACGGTGATAAACGCCTCGGGATCGAGGTTGCGGATAATACGCAGCAGGACGTTGGTCTCGTTCTTGCGACACACCACGATTATCACCTTCTGCGCCTGTTTGGTGTACCAGCCCTCGGCATTGATAACCGTCACGCCCCTTCTGGCATTTTTGCCTATGGCGGCGGCTATCTCCTCGAATTTCGGAGAGAAGATCATCAGTTGCGACGATTGCTTGTTGCCCGCCATCAGCAGATCGACCGTGTAGCCCATGGCCACTACCACGATGTAGCTGTATATGACGGTACTGATGCCGCTACCGATGAAATAGGAGCAGCCGATGATTATAAAGTCGCACACTATAAGAATTCTGCCGTAGCTGATCGTGCGGTATTTGTTTATGATCATGGCGATGATGTCCGTACCCCCGCTGCTGCCACCCTGCAACAGACATATAAGTACCCCGATGCCGCTGAGGACCCCGCCGAGGATGGATGACAACAACTTATCCTCGCTCAGACCCAGAATGTCCGTCGGAAGATTCTCCTGCATCACTCCCATACATACGGCCATCATTATCACGGCGTAGACCGTCTTTACGCTGAAGCGCCAGCCAATCATCATGGTGGCAATAATGAGCAGCAGCGAATTGATCGCAAAAATACTGTACGCCAGAGGTATGCCCCCGTCGGCCTCGCCGCCCGAGACATAGAATATCAACATCGCTATACCGCTGACACCGCCCCCAATGATCTTGGCAGGCATTATCACGCCTATCCAGGCAAAAGCATAGCACAACAACCCTATGGTAATCAGGAGATACTCCTTGATCGTTACCGCTACCGATTTTACGGTGAAATTTAACATATTCTGAAGTCTATTAATAGTTTGCCGGATAATCCATGTAAGTTTCGAGATATGTTTCGAGAAGCAGGCCCTCTCCGTCGAGCTCTATGTTGTCCTCCTGCCGGGGAACGAGCACCGTCTCGCCCTTTTTCATCTTCACGGCGCCCTCGGAGTAGCGTATTGCGAGCTCGCCTTCCAGACAGATATAGATCGTGAAAGAGTCTGTCGCCGAGTAATCGCGCTCCATGTTACCCTCCACTTTGATAAGGTTGACGTTGAAATAGTCGCACTGCTCCACCGTCTCCACCCGGTTGGCTCTCGGAGCTACGGTGTTTTCCAGATCGCGCGGCGGCCCGAAATCCAAAGCTCCCACGGCCAGCTCGGTGTGGAGTTCGCGTGGTTTGCCATCCTGACCGGTATGGCCCCAGTCGTAGACGCGGTAGGTTATATCGGAGGTTTGCTGAATTTCGGCTATTACCACCCCGGCACCTATGGCGTGTATCGTGCCTGCCGGAATAAAGAACGAATCGCCCGCCTTCACTTCGAATCGGCGCAGCAGCTGTGGCAGGGTGCCATCCGCCACGGCATCCATATATTCCTGCGGCGTCACCTCGCGATTGAAACCCACGTAGAGCACCGCCCCCGGGTCGGCCTCCACGACATACCACATTTCAGTCTTGCCGTATGAGTCGTGGCGCACGAGGGCCAACTCGTCGTCGGGATGCACCTGCACCGAGAGGTTGCGGCGTGCGTCGATGAATTTTATGAGCAGCGGAAATTCCTCGCCGTATTTCTCATATACCTTGTCGCCCACCAGCTCGCCCATATATATCTCGATCAGTTCCTGCAACGTGTTGCCCGCCAGAGGGCCTTCGGCAACTACCGAAACATCGCCCTGCACGGCGGAAATCTCCCAGCTCTCGCCTATCTCCCTGCCTTCGGGCAAGCGTTTACCCAACACCTCCTGCAATTTTCTCCCACCCCAAATGCGCTCCTTCAGCCGAGGTTTGAATTTTAACGGATAAAGCATAGCCAGACTCTTATTTTATAATTGTGCTTTTTCGACGCTCAAAATTAGCTGTTTTTAGTGTGATTATGCAAATAGTGGGGGACTCTATTCGAATTTTGTCGAATAAAGTTCGGGCGGACTCTAAAATATTGTCTATTTTTGGGATCGTTTTAATCGTATCCATATGGAAATCCTGAGAGTCGAGAACGTTACGAAACACTATACAGGCCATACCGCCCTGAGCGATGTGTCGCTGTCGATCCCGCGCGGCAGCATATACGGACTGCTGGGGCCCAACGGCGCAGGGAAGACCACGCTTATCCGCATAATAAATCGCATTACAGCCCCCGATAACGGGCGAGTGCTCTTCGACGGGCGCGAGATCCAGCCCTCCGACGTGGAGCGCATAGGTTACCTGCCCGAGGAGCGCGGATTGTATAAAAAGATGCGCGTGGGCGAGCAGGCGATCTATCTGGCGCGCCTGAAAGGGCTTTCGAGTGCCGAAGCGACCGCAAGGCTCAAGGAGTGGTTCGTGCGTTTGGGGATACAGAGCTGGTGGAACAGGAAAGTCGAGGAACTCAGCAAGGGAATGGCGCAGAAGGTGCAGTTTATCGTCACCGTGCTCCACAAGCCCGAACTTCTCATTCTCGACGAGCCGTTCAGCGGCTTCGATCCTATCAATGCCCGGATTATCAGGAATGAAATACTGCGCCTGCGCGACGAGGGGTCTACGGTGATATTCTCTACGCATAATATGGCCTCGGTGGAGGAGATGTGCGACTACATCACGTTGATAAACCGTTCGCGCAATATCCTTAGCGGCCCGATAGACCAGGTGCGCCGCAGCTATGGCGAAAATATGTACGAAGTGGAATTCACGGGCGATGGCGATGCGCTGGTTCCGGCGCTCTATGGTCTCGCCGCGCTTTCGATGCACGAAGAGCCTGCCGCCCCTGATCAGGAGCATACCGACACCGTGGGTTCGCTGCACGATGCCGGAGGGGTGCAGCGTCTGAAATTCCGCCTGGAGCAGGGCGCCGATGTTCGCACCGTGGTGGGGGTGATAAATGAAAAGGTGGAGCTGCGCTCGTTCCGCGAGATAATCCCCTCGATGAACGATATTTTCCTCAAAGCCGTGGGTAACAGTCAAAAATAGATCGTAAATATGGGAAAGATTGGCATAATAGTACAGCGCGAATTTAACGAGCGCGTGCGCAAGAAGAGTTTTATAGTTACCACGATTCTCGCTCCTGTGCTGTTGATAGGCATCATGGCGGCGACGTTATTCGTGTCGATGAACTCTCAGACGGTAAAGCATATTCTGGTTACCGATGCGAGCGGCATGGTAGGCGAGAGGTTGCAGAATACGGCCACGATCATATTTCATCCCGTGGAACTTACCACCGAGCAGATCAAGGCGCGCGAGACGGGTGGCGTGGATGCCCGCGGTGAGCAGATCGGTGAGCAGATCGGTGAGAAAATATACGGCGTGCTCGAAATAGGGCCTTCGATAATGACCGACCACGGGGACGCGAGGCTTTATACTTATGAACCTTCGACAGTAGACGTCGAGGAGGCTCTCTCTCGCCAGATAGCCGATGCCGTCGAGGCCGAAAAACTGAAAGAATACGACATTGAAAACCTGCCGGCCATTATGGAGCAGGTGAAAACCGACGTCGCGCTCTCGTCGTTCATGATAAACGAGGGCGGCGAGCAGACCGAAAGTTCGAGCTCGCTGGCGCTGGTCATGGCTATGGTGTTCGGGTTTGTGATCTACTTCTTCGTGTTTACCTATGGCGGTATGGTGCTTCAGGGGGTTATCGAAGAGAAGAGCTCCAAGGTGCTGGAGGTGCTCGTCGGTTCGGTAAAACCGTTCCAGCTTATGATGGGCAAGATACTCGGGATTGCGGCCGTGGCGCTTACGCAATTTTTCCTGTGGATCGTGATCGTGATAGTGGGCGGAGCGTTGGTTATGCAGTTCATCTCGCCCGAATTGGTTTCGGGGGCTGCTTCGGCGATGGCCGAGGGGTCTATGGTCGGCGGGTCTATGGGAATGGGCGATGCGGGCGCTATGGGAGGCATGGGCAATATGGCCGGTCTCGAAAATCTCGATCCTCAGATGCTTTCGGCCCTTGGTATGCTCTCCGACCCGATGTTCCTTATAAAAATGATCGGCGGGTTTATGATATATTTCATCGGGGGTTACCTGATTTATGCCGCGATTTTCGCAGCCATTGGCAGCGCCGTGAGCAACGTGGCCGACACGCAGCAGTTGCAGGTGCCGGTGACGATGCCGCTGATACTCGCTTTCGTCGTCCTGATGGCCATCGTGCGCGAGCCTAACACTCCGCTCGCTTTCTGGTTCAGTATCATCCCGCTCACCTCCCCTATAATAATGGTTGCGCGACTGCCATACGGAGTGCCGGGTTGGGAGCTGCTGCTCTCGCTGGGGCTTCTGGTGCTCACGTTTATCTTCATAGTGTGGTTCGCCGGAAAGATCTACCGAGTGGGAATATTCATGTACGGCAAAAAACCTACGATAACCGAACTCCTGAAATGGACTCGATATAAATATTGATGCGATAAGTATTGACACATGGGAAAGAATAGCGTAAAAACGGTATTGGTGACCGGCGGGGCCGGATTTATAGGTTCGCACACGACTGTGGAGTTGATCTCGGCCGGTTACGGAGTTGTAATCGTGGACGACCTTTCCAATTCCGATATTTCGTCCGTCGAGGGTGTGAGGCAGATCACGGGCGTCGAAGTTCCCTTCGAGGAGGGGGACTGCACGGATTCTGTTCGGATGAAGGAAATTTTCGAGCGCCACAGCCCCGATGCCGTGATACATTTCGCGGCAAGCAAAGCAGTGGGCGAGTCGGTGGAAAAGCCGCTTAAATACTATCGCAACAACGTCTTGTCTTTGGTGACGGTGCTGGAGCAAATGGCGGCGCATGGCGGAGGGCGGATCGTGTTCTCCTCCTCGGCTACGGTGTACGGCGAGGCCGAAACGCTCCCCGCTACGGAGCTTACCCCGCGCAAACCGGCGACCTCCCCTTATGGCAACACCAAGCAGATCTGCGAAGATATTCTTCGCGACAGCGTGGCGGCTTATCCTCAGTTGAGGGGGATGTCGTTGCGCTATTTCAATCCCATAGGCGCGCACCCGTCGGCCCTGATCGGCGAAATGCCGCTGGGGGTGCCCAATAATCTCGTGCCATATATCACCCAGACCGCTGCCGGGGTGCGCGAAATGCTGAGCGTGTTCGGCGACGATTACGACACGCCCGACGGCTCGGCCCTGCGCGATTATATAGATGTCGTGGATCTGGCCCGGGCCCACGTAATGGCCCTCGACAGATTGTTCGGAGACGATGCGGCGGGGTGTGAGGCGTATGACAGGTATGAAGTATATAATATAGGTACGGGTGTGCCGGTGTCGGTGCTCGAGCTTATCGACAGGTTCCAGAGGGCCAACGGCGTCAGGGTGCCTTATCGTATAGCGGGGCGACGCGCCGGGGATGTCCCCGCGCTGTGGGCTGATGCCGACCTCGCCTGCAAAATGCTGGGCTGGCGCCCCGAGCGTAATCTCGACCAAACCCTCGCAGCGGCATGGGCGTGGGAAAAACGTCAACGTGGGCTGTAAGTTTTAAGCGATTCTTTCCGTGATCCCGAGGCCACTTATTGGCTTTTATGAGATCTGCTGATCCAATTTTTACGCTGTCATCCTGGGCGCAGTCGAAGGATCTCCCTCGCGCACCCGGGGAGATTCTTCGGCTACGCTCAGGATGACATTGATTAGCACGACGACAAAATAATCCCATGTGCCGGGAGGCACCGTTCACAACTACAGGAAATTATGCAATAAATGAATCCCACCCGAGAGGTGGGATTTTTTTATTTATCGCTGAGAGCCGTTAAATTATTATGTTACACAAGATTAGCATTCATATTTTGTCCGCAGATTGTGTAAAGTGGCATGGAAAATGTTCAATGTTCCCATACCTGATAAGATAGAAACTCATTTTCCATTAATTATTTAATTTATTTATCATGAAAACAGTAA
>QMCD01002257.1_pt1 | contig 13342 bp, 13 predicted proteins | sample 1821841 | NCBI WGS metagenome assembly QMCD01 (sample SAMN01991225, study PRJNA193472) | Termite gut metagenome, whole genome shotgun sequencing project. | isolation source: worker | host: Macrotermes natalensis | reverse complement strand
TTCACGATGCCCAGCGAGTCGACGGGAAGTTTATATGGATCGAAACTGTTGCTGGAAATCAGGTATATATACTGATAAGAATACCTGCCATTCTTCGATACCAGACATTCTATCTGTTGTTCGGAATTGCTGTTTACGTTATAACGCACATCGAAAGTCCTACCCGTTCCGGTATTAGGCAACGAACTGCCACCTGTACTCCAATTATACGTCGCTGCAGGATCGTAGTTACTCACCGTGAACGTAACCTGCCTGTTCGGCTGGCACCAATACACATTACCATAACCATATATCTGAACCAAATCCCACCTCGTAACCAGCTGTGCATCGTAGGTATAAATCTGAGGAGCCTCGACAGGAGTAACAGGGGGAGGCGTCGTGCCTCCGACGGTAATTGTCTTGGTTGCAGTATACAGAATATTACCCGGCAATGTGAACTTAGCACTAAGGGTGTATTGTCCTGATGTATTAAACTTTATCGCCAAATTAGTACCAGACGTTCCACTCGAAACGGTATAACCACTGCTCGGAGATATTGTCCAGCCATTAAAACTTGTCCCCGACGGCGCATTTGCATTACTAATTGTTGGAACACTGTATGACACCTGAACTCCAGCGGCAGGAGTATTTGAACCAGTAATAGGGTTCATCAGATTGACCCGGAGAGGCTTAGTCTGGAAATTACTACCGAACAACGCATCTATCAGTATGTCTGGAGTGTTAGGCAAGTCCTTGACTGGCTGTATGCACTGACTCAGTTGAGTTTTACTCAGGAAAATAGTTTGCAATTGCTGTAACGTTATCCCTTGCCACATCAGCGACTCAATCACTGCAGTATAGTTACTTGTATATCTGCTCATATAATCAGCATAACTATTGGGATAGAAACTCGATGTATAAGCGAACTCCACCCCTCTTGCCCATGTCTCTTGTAGCTGAAGACTTGCATTTTCATACCCGCTGCGGCTTCCTACGTAAGATCGATGAGATGCGTGTCCGAGTTCATGAAACGTTGAGGCAAGCATTTCGGCTGTAGTATATGGATCATAATCCTCTCCATATATATGTATCTCGTTAGTCAGCATCGAGTTATCAAACGAACCTCCAATATAACTCAATCCGACTATTTTGTAGTCCCCATGATGTTCTTTTACATCGATATTGTTATACCTCCTTAATCCGGTAGTCTTCGAATGCGTTTCGTTGTAGTAAGCATTCAGAGCCCTGTGAATCGTTGCTGATGTAGCATCATGGCTTGAACCATCCCCACTGATCGTGCAATTCCAATGTGCCTTCTGCTTAGGGCCTTTCGTCTTTGCCTTCCCAGCCATATCGTGGATTTTCCATTGACCTTCTTTTGACCAGATTATTTTATATCGAGTGGCCTTTTTGAACTTCCCACCCCATCCTTTACGTATCGTCACATTACCACTGGCATCAGTATAGGCTTCTCCACTGTTAAAGGTAGTGTTAGCTCTAACACGCACATTTTTAAGTGGCATAATGGCTTCTCCCGAAACACCGCTGTTATATTTGATTGTCGCAGACGGCTGCCATGCGGCTGCTCTTGTTTGAGGTGAAGCATACCCGGTAATCTCCATTGCCTTGTCTATAACCGAGTCATAGAGACTTAATGGAAGCGCAGGTACGCCCGCACGGGTTGAAGTCTCTTCCTCGGCCTGCATATATGCGTAATCGAGAATTTCATAACTTACCCCCGCAGGCATCGAAAAATAAACCGGCACAATCGCATATTGCCACGCGTAGCCATTTATCAACGTGTTTTCGTACACTGCAATCTCCGAATCCGTTAAATCATAATCGAACGGATACGGAAACATTTCGAGTTCAAAAGTGTTTGTCAAAAGGCGTAAGTCATCTTCACTCCGTGGAAGCAGGCGTATATATTTATGTGTCGCCATAAGATCAGGTGCACTCGATCCCTGAATGACATCCAGGGCTCTTTGAACATTCACTAACGAATACGGATTATCGGGATTAATCTGATAAGCGGCAGATGCCCTCGTTTGTATCGTGGTGGTTACATGCTCATCACTCTCGTTTTGCTGAACGACAGGAGAAATATCCACATCCTTAGAACATCCCGAAAAAACGAGTGTGAAAAATGAAACAGCAATTAATAATTTCTTCATAGTTGAACGGATTAATGGGTTAGTTGTTGTTTTTTATTACAATGTGTCATCGAAAAAGGCATCATTGAAAGTGTAGGAAAGTGTTTGTCGATACTCATCTATACCAGACTCAACAATAGTATAATTTACCTCATCATACAAACTATACAAATCAGTCTGCCTATTGTAATAACTATGTGTAATTGTTTTTTCTCCATTCGATACCGTCACATATTCACTCATGCTCAGCGGAGCATCGGCAAATTTCAAGGTATGTGATCCACCTACCGGAATGATGAAGCGAGTCTCTTCTTGACGCGCATTCACCCTGTCGACAAACATGGTGAGCTCTGAAGAGGAGTTGTTAACGTAAATGCACTCCGTTATGAAATAGTGATTACTCTTACATCCACTCCAAAGTGCAAGTACGGCAAGCAAAGTTACTGAGATCAGTAGTTTTTTCATAATGAACAGTAATTTAAGTTGGAAGCCGAGTGGTTTTCGACTTAATTTGACCGCAAGTTACAAAAAAATCGAAATCCGAACACCTTCCGGGATTGATGAGTCGACATATTCCACACCATCCGGAATCTCGATGTCCAGCGGATATTCAAACAGTTCGAGATCGAGAGTCTCTTCCAATAAATCGAGTTGTTCCTTGGTCGAAGGAAGAAATCTAACATACTTGTGAGTAGCTTGCAGAGTTGTCGAACTAAATTCCCGATAAACCGCCTGCATATTCGCAAGACTGTACGGGTTGTTGAGTTTGGTAAACGTCGCGGCCCGTGTCTGGGGGGGGCCTGCAGTGGATGTCGCTGTGGACGGAATTGTGGACGGCGTCAGATCCGATTCCTCAATACGAGAGCAACTGACGACAACAAATGCCGCCAACGCAAGAAAAAGTAATCTTTTCATGATAGTGATTATTAAGTTGGGTTATTGAATTATGTCTTCCTCTGTAATATGAAAGGTCCAGAGAATGTCGATGTGAGGATACTCGTCATCGAATTCGGATCGATCCATATCCCACGAAGATTCGTTGAAAAATTGTTTGCCCGATAATTCATCATCTGATCGTATCCATTTTTTTAACAAAGTGCCATCAATTGAATATACTTCGAAGGCCGAATCTTTACCCACATTACCCCAAAGTCCAAACACGTATTCAAATCTTAGTTCCTCGCCAATCTCAAAATGGTGACCTGTTATATAGACGTACTCCCAAAAAGCAAGTGTATGGTCGCTAAAATGATATTTCTCTTCTATGCTGTAGCGAGGAATTTTCAACACAATCGTTTGACCGGTCTGATTCTCCACAAACCACCGTCCCCGATTATACGGAGGATCGGGCTCGCATCTGAAACTCATCGTTAATACAGTCAACAAAAGAGTAACGATCGGAAGTCTTCTCATAATTTGAACTATATTTAAGTTAGTAAACTTAGACAAGGTGAGTACATCCCCTAATTCGACCGCAAGTTACAAAAAAAACGAAATCCGGACACCTTACCCCAAAAACCCAAAGCTGACAGTTGTCCTTTTTTAGAATAAACCAACTTTTGACAAACGACACCAACCAACGTCTCCTCACCCCTTCCCCAACCCGAAGAGTCATCATCGACTACCTGCAGCAATAACCCACCAACAAACAAAAAGGAGCCCACACACACAACAGCAGCAAGCCCACGGCACAAACGCGCCGTGGGCTTGTCTCTAAATAACCGATATCTCAATATCGAGTCGCCTCCTGCTCGCGGGCGGCAATAGATACGCACAAAAATAGCACGATATCAGTCACCCAACCCTAAATCGCCACCGAGATGAGGAATACCGACGCCAGGCCGAGAATGGCATACAGCTCGGGGAACGCCCCGAGGATCAGCGTCTGGGTCATCACGTCGCTGCCGTTGCCGATAGCCGCGATGCCGCTCGCACAAACACGCGACTGGAAGTACGAACTCACAACACCCACGATACCCATAATGATACCGCCCGCAAAGATCGCCGCACCCTGAATAAGCGTGATCTCCGGAACCAGGAACCCCGAGATCATGAAATAAGCCACGAACCCGTACAAACCCTGCGAACCCGGCAGCGCCGACAGGATCATGTAAGAGGTAAACTTGCCCGGGTTTTTCTTCATCGCCCCAACGGCGGTCATACCGCAGATCGACGTCCCGACGGCCGAGGCCAAACCCGCCAGACCGACCATCATTGCCACCCCGATGTAGGCCAAAATAATTGCTGTACTCATAGTTTTATAAAGATTTATTAGATTTTTTGAGAGGTTCGAACACACGCCCCGACGCCTCGAAACCGGCGTTTTTGTAGAACTCCACGAAGGTCAGACGCAACGGATGGACCATCGACGACAGGGTGGACATAAACAAATTCAACCCATGCCCGATCGCCAAAATTATAAGCGTCACGATCTGCCCCACCACAGGTATATCGGGACTAAGCCCAAAAGCGAGGTCGTTAAACACCGCCGCCAACACCCCTCCCGACAGCCCAATGGCAAACAACCGAATATAACTCAACGCATCGCTCAACAACCCCGTGACGTCATTATACGTATTCCACAGCCCGCCGCCGAAATTCACCAGAATGTTCTTGCCCGGGTTGTTCAAAAACAACATCATCGCCAACCCGACACCAATAAACCCATACAACACAACCTTCGGCACACCCGTCTCCACCCCCGCCATCCCCGGCACCATCAAAAGCAATCCCGACACAATAACCACGATCCACCCAATGGTCGCCAAAGCATACTTCAATCCAAAAGCGCGAGTAGTCGTAATGACCTTCAGCACCATCGCAAACAAGATCTGCAACACCCCTATCGCCAGCGCACCCGCAAAGAGCACATTGGAAGTAAAGAACAGCCCCTCAATCGCAGGAAACCACGCCTTGATGTCGATGCCGAAGAGCGAACCGGCAAAGAACCCGAACACCACCGCCGCACCGCCGCACCACGCGCTCAACACTCCGATGGTCTTCATGGCACCGGAACCCTTTATAGCAAGCAAAATACCCCCCAGCAAAATCAGCAACCCATATCCCGCATCGGCCAAACAGAACCCAAAGAACAGCATATAGAAAGGTGCGAACCACCTTGTCAAATCCATCGTCCCGTACCGCGGCTTGGCATACAGATCGGCAATAAACTCAAACGGCGACGCGAAGCGGTCGTTCTTCAGTTCCACCGGCACCTCGTCGTCGGGCGTCGGCCGGTCTTTAATATACAACACATCAGCCATACCGCCCACGACACTATCCACCTCCGCCTGCTGACTCTCGCGCGCCCAAGCTTCCATGATAACAAGCATATCATCAGCCGCCCTCTCCCCTCCGACCACAGCCTTGTTGAACTGCAGCCGATCCTTCATCGCCTCTATCTCGCACTCTAACTGCTCTTTATTACCCGCAGCCCACGCCAAAACCCTCTCCTGCTCAGCCCTCTGGCGATATAGCACCTCGATATGCTCATCAATCTGCGCCGCGTTCCGACTCAGATCGACGGTCAACGGCGCCTCCGTATCGGCAGAGGTAGACGTAAAAGAGGTTTGGAGCAACCACTCGATCGACACTCCGGCGGCCAGCAGCTCGCGTACCTTCTCCGGATCGAACTCGCCCCACGGCCTCACTGCATCGGCAGCCTTGACCTCACTGGCAATCTCCTCATCAATCTCACCGATCCTCTTCCTCGCCGCCGCGTACGCCTCGAAAACGGGACCATCAACGGCTCCGACAAACACGCCCTCTTTGCCTCCTCTGACGTATGGCTCCGTCTGACACGCCGGCGTATGGCTTCCAGTCGCTCCGGCCGATGCACCCTCCCTGCCTACGCTCTCACGCCTCTGGCTCACGGATAACTCCGGACTTCGTCGGTGCGCATCGGCACTTCGCTCCGCCTGCGCCGCATCCCCACCACAACTCGACACAACATCGGCAACAGAAATCCCGGCAAGATACTCCACCGCCCGCTCCCTCTCCTCGATAGCCGCTATCAACCGTCTATCCTCGCCCGACGGTTCCCAGGCAGCGGACGTAACGTCCACCATCCCGAGCTCCTGAAGTCGCGCCAAGAAAGCCTCCCTCCCTTTGTCCAACAAGACAAAGGTATATTTAACCATCCTAACGATCATCGCTCACTATGGTCTAACTACAACTATAACACACCAACAGCATCACTCGCAGCGGCAGCCTCCTGCCGGTTGCGCACGATTTTCTGGGCACTCTTGCTGAGGTTCTCCTCGTCTTCCAGAAACCGCTTTATCTTCAAAATAGCCTCCTCGTAACCCGGGATCTGCACTTTTTCATACAAATTCACTTTCTGGGTGGTCTTCTTTCTCGCACGGTCCAACAGCTCGGCACGACGAATATAGACCTCACTCTCGACGAGTAACCGCCCAATCTTCTTCACCAACTCGACCCCCTGCGCCGTCCACGCCGGCCGTGAAAAAGCGTCCCACTCCTTCTCCACAAAATCGACCCCCTCCAACACCGGCACCCGCACCCCCGCAACCTTCCCCTCGCTGAGATGCACATCGGAAATCGCCACCAACCCGGCATCAAATTCCCCCCACAGAGCCATCATATAATCATACTGATTGGTCAACCCCTCCAGCTCCCCCCGAAACTCCTCCGCCGATGTCTTGGCCCGCTTCACCTCGACACGCAGAGCGCTCTCCTTACTTTTTATCGTAGGAAGCGCCCGCGTCCGCACCTTGAGTTGCTTGTCGAGCTCCCCGAGCGACGTCTTGTTATATTGAAACTTAATCAACGGTAATGGTCAATAAACAACAATAATGGTAAACCAATAACACTAAACGAATAACGGCAACACCTAACTCACAGCAGGCCAATACTTGTCGATCAACTCCTGCTTAATCGCAGTCTCGGCAGGAGAGAAATACTCCGCAAACAGCCTCCAGGCCGTATCGAGCATCACATCGATCGACACATTGACGTCTATGGCCAACAACTTCTCGGAATAGTCGTGTGCAAACGCCAACGTCCGGTTGTCGTAATCGGACAAATCAAAACCATTCTCCAGCTTCGTCTTGGCATTAGCAGCATCGGCAAACAGCCTCACCGCGGCGTTCATCACCTGCGGGTGATCCTCGCGGGTCTTCTTGCCGATAACCAACTGCTTCAACCTCGACAGACTCCTGAACGGGTCCACGATAACCTTTCCCGTATCGCTGTCACTTCTCAAAAACAACTGCCCTTCGGTGATATACCCCGTATTGTCCGGAATCGCGTGCGTAATATCGCCGCCACTCAACGTCGTCACCGCAATGATCGTTATCGACCCGCCGCTCGGCAACTGCACCGCCTTCTCGTAAATCTTCGACAAGTCCGAATACAGCGACCCCGGCATCGAGTCTTTACTCGGGATCTGGTCCATACGGTTACTCACGATAGCCAACGCATCGGCATACAACGTCATGTCGGTCAACAACACCAGCACCTTCTGCCCTTTGTCGACGGCAAAGTACTCGGCCGCGGTCAACGCCATGTCGGGCACCAACAGACGCTCCACAGGCGGATCCTCCGTCGTGTTCACAAACGACACAATCCTATCCAACGCCCCTGCGTTCTCGAACACATTCTTGAAATACAGATAGTCGTCATTGGTCAACCCCATCCCGCCCAGGATGATCTTGTCCGCCTTGGCCCTCAACGCCACATTGGCCATCACCTGGTTATACGGCTGATCGGGGTCTGCAAAAAACGGAATCTTCTGCCCGGTGACGATAGTGTTATTGAGGTCGATCCCCGCAATCCCGGTAGCTATCAACTCGCTCGGCTGCTGGCGGCGGAACGGATTCACCGTCGGCCCGCCGATCTGCCGCGCCTCCCCCTCGATAATAGCGTTGCCGCCAATAACCCTCCCATACGCGTCGAAAAAACTCCCCGCAAGGTCATCTGAAACGCGTAAAGTGGGCGGCTCACCAAAGAACACAACCTCGTCATTCGTCGCAATCCCCTCCGTACCGGCAAACACCTGCAACGTAACATCCTCACCCGAGATCTTCACCACCTGCGCCAACTCCCCCCCGACGGTCGCCAACTCATCGTTCCCAACCCCCGTAGCCTTCAAAGTCACGGTGGCCTTCGTAATATTTTCAATCCGGGTATAGACCCTCTGAAACGCCTTTGTCATAACCTCGCCTCTATTTGTTTACGATAACCATCAAAAGCCTCCCCCTCAAACTCAGCATAGTTCATCTGCCGGAAGAGATTGATGAGTTCTTTATAATATGTCGCACACTCCTCGAACCCGCCGAACTCCTTTGTACGCCCACACACATCGAGCACCATATTATACATGTACTTCTGCCGCTCCATCTTACAATATGCGTCAATGGCATCAAAAGCATCCTGCTGAAGGATGACAAAGTCGACCAACTCACTCTTCCAAAACCGCTCGTGATACTCCACCGGCACACCGTCGTCGCCAAGGATATTGATCTGCTCGGCGGCCTCCTTGCCCCTCTGCACGATGGTTTTCCCACGCATAACCTTCCCGACCCAACCCTTTTCAACAGTATTGTCCAAGTACTCCACCACCTCGGGGTACTCCAGATACTTCGAATAGCTATCCAGCGGATCTATCGCCGGATAGCGCTTACTGTCGGCCCGCCCCTGGCTGAGCGCATAAAAACACCTCGCCGCCTTCTTCGTGGATTCCGTAACCGGTTCCTTCAAGTTACCGCCCGCGGGCGACACAGTGCCAATAAAGGTAATAGAACCAGTATCACCACCCGGCAACGTCACAATCCCCGCCCTGGAATAGAAATTCGAAATAATAGCACTCAGGTCCATCGGAAACGCATCCTGACCCGGCAACTCCTCCAGTCGATTACTCATCTCCCTGAGCGCCTGCGCCCAGCGCGAAGTGGAGTCGGCAAGGATCAACACCTTCAACCCCATCGCTCTGTAATACTCCCCGATCGCCATCCCGGTGTAGACACTCGCCTCCCTCGCCGCCACCGGCATGTTGGACGTATTACAAATAATAATAGTCCGCTCCATGAGTTTATTTCCCGTGTGCGGATCGACCAGATGGGGGAACTCTTCAAAAATCTCCACCACCTCGTTCGCCCGCTCGCCACACGCGATAACCATGATCACATCGGCATCCGCCTGCTTCGAAATAGCGTGCTGAAGCACTGTCTTCCCTGCCCCGAAAGGTCCCGGAATAAACCCCGTTCCCCCTTCCGTAATAGGATTGAACGTGTCGATCGCCCTCACGCCGGTCTCCATAACTTTCGCCGGCCGCGGCTTCTCGGTGTAGGCCCTCACAGCGCGCTTCACCGGCCACCGCTGCACCATGGTAATGTCATATAACTTACCACTATTATCCTCCAACACAGCAACAGTATCGGTAACCTTATAAGAACCCGCACCAACCACAGACTTCACGGTATACGAGCCTTCCATCACAAACGGCACCATAACTTTATGGTCCAGATTAATCTCCCTCACGTTCCCCAACCAGCTCCCCGCCACAACACTATCCCCCGCTTTGGCTATCGGAACAAAATCCCACAGCGCCACATAATCAACAGGTTCCGTAACCATCCCCCTCTCGATAAACAACCCGGGCATCTTCTCCAAGTCATTTTGTAGCCCATCATAACTGCGGCTCAACAGCCCCGGCGCCAACACCACCTCCAACATGTGGCCCGCAAACTCCACATCCGCCCCCACCGTAAGTCCACGAGTGCTGTCGAACACCTGAATATACGCCCTGTCGCCGATCACCTTGATAACCTCCGCCATAAGCCGCACGCCCCCGGCACCGGTATCGACTCCTGCACTCGCACTATTCGCACTCGCGCCGCCGACAGCACACGTATTATTCCGCCCCGAACCAGCCGTCACCCAGCAGATCTCGTTCTGCGCCACCGGCCCGTCGACCTTCACCACCACCATGTTGGCCACTATACCCCAAACCTTACCCCTTGTCATATAGAATCAGGAATTACAAAAACAAATCACCAATCAAAAATCACAAAGACAACATTACGCCAACACACCGAGCCCGCGAACTAACTTATCATACATCTCCCGCCCGACAACCACATCCAACTTAGCCCACCTCTCCACAATGCCCAACTTCACAAGATACGCCATGATCACATCCATCCCGAAAGTGCCGAACTCACTCAACTCATCCGCCTTCTCCCACCGTATGTTATCCAACACACGCTCCCTGTCCATGATATTGGCCTTCCCCGCCAACTGCGGCACCGTCCCCGCCACTATCTCCAACCGCAACTCCCGATCGAACACACTCCATTCCCTCAAAAACTTATCACGACTCTTCGCACACTTATTATAATACGCCTCGAACTCCTCCCTCTGCTGAGTAATGTCATCAACCGCCGCAATCCTGTCCCACTCATAAAACAACTCCACAGTCTTTCGGTCCGCCGCCGACAACGCAGCCATAATCTCCTCACGAATAGCCCCGAAATCAGCCCCCCCCCCCCCCACAACGCCGACAGCAGCGGCGGTCATCTCCCGCAGCCCCGCCACCAACGTATAATATTGACCCAATATCGGCATAATTTTCGACTAATGTCCCCACGCGCTTTCGCTCCGTCAGCTGCACCCTTCCTTGCCTACGCTTTCGCCTAAGCCGCCCTCGCGAGCTATCCTTAGAGGTCGCCGCTCGCTATTCTTTCAGCTCGCTTGGTCGCTTACGCTCCGAAAAGCTCGCCCCCAGTACACGATACGTGCGGTGGATCTCGCTTCGCGGCTCTTTACAGCTCAGCTACGGAAGCCGTCAGTGCGCAGCCGACTACGCTAAGCCAACACACAATTAATTACTCACCAAACAGCACCCCGCGAGCAACCCCGCGAAGATACCCACTCAACAACGCCTCGAAATTCTCGTCCTCAAACGACACATAGTACCCCCCGTCCTTAGGCACAACCCTGAAACCACTCTTCACCGCCGGACTATAACCAACCTCCACACCCGCCGCCAACAACTCGGCAGCACTCCTCGCAAACTCCGCCTCCAGATCTTTCTTCCGGATCTCCGGCAGCAACGCAACAACAGATCCGCCACTTTTCGCCATCTCCAACAACATCGCCTTAACGAACGCCGGATCCATCCCCGCAGCCTTCACCCCGGGGGCGACACTCCCCGTGACGACCAATTCCGTGATCTCTTCCTTAATAGACGCCACCGCCTGACGACCGGCCATTCGGATCTCGCCAAGAGTCTTCTCGCGCAAATCCTCCGCAGCAATCCGCGCAGCCTCCTGGATACTTTTAGCCTTGGCATTGGCCTCCTCTAAAATCTTACTTGCTTGTAAATTAGCGTCGCTGACGATCCGCTCGCCTTCCTGGCGGCCTTTGGCCAGACCCTCGTCGTAGAGAGTCTGCGTCAATTGGGTTAGTTTATTATCCATAGAGCTGAAAAATGGCAAAAATGACGGGTAAAGTTAACAAACGTTTTCCATAAAACCAAACAAAAAACAAGAAACGAAATGACAACTCGCTAACGCTCGCCATCATTTCGCCTTTTGTAGTCCCACCCACACAAGCTCGCTTCGCTCACCCCCCCCCACCACACACAACGGCGGACTAAAGCCCGCCGTTGTAGTCCCACCCAGACTCGAACTGGAATTTACAGTTTAGGAAACTGTCGTTCTATCCCTTGAACTATGGAACCCTATATTAATGGAAAATGGAAAATTAGCCACCACACAACCCCGCCGCACAAGTCACACCCCACAAGCCCCCTGCCCACCCGCACAAACCCACCCGCAAATGCCATTACCTGACAAAACCTAACCTACGCAAGCATCGCCTTAATCTGCTCCACAAACCGACTCCGCACCGTCTTTTCAGTCTGTAAAATCATATTACTGATAGCCAGCGGAGTAGACCTCCCGTGACCCACCGTCACCACCGAATTGACCCCCAACACCGGTGTCCCGCCCACATATTCATAATTCAACCCCTCGAAAAACTCATTCCCCGCCCCAATGCCCATCTCGCTCGCAATTTCGTATACGCTCTCCGCCTGTTTCAACACGATGTTCCCCACAAACCCGTCGCACACAATGACATCCGCCACCTCACCCGTGAAAATATGCTTCCCCTCCACATTGCCCACAAAATTGAACCTCGAAGTGCCCTCCATGATCTCGTACGCCGCCTTGCTCACCAAATTCCCCTTCTCCTTCTCCTCTCCAATGCTCAACAACGCCACCCTCGGATTGGCAATCCCCAATACCTTCTCGGCATAAATACTCCCCATCCACCCGTACTGGTCAAGTACATCGGGCTTGCAATCGACATTCAACCCCACATCCAACACCAACGCAGTCCGCCCACCCACAACAGGTATATGACTCGAAATCGCCGGCCTGATAATCCCCTCGATCGCCTTCACCGAATACATCGACCCCACAAGCATCGCCCCCGTATTCCCCGCACTCGCAAATCCGTCGATCTTCCCCGCCTTCAACCATCCAAACCCCACCGCAATGCTCGAATCAGGCTTCTTCCCGAACGCCTGCGCCGGATGATCACTCATAGTAATCACCTCCGACGTATTCACCACATCAAACAACCCCTCCTCAACACCCACAGCACGAATAGCCGCCTCGTCCCCAAACAACACGATGCGCACATCACCCCCCAACACCCCCACAGCACGCACAGCCCCCAAGACAACAGCCTCGGGTGCGTAATCGCCCCCCATCGCATCGACACCTATTTTCAGCACGCTGGCCAAGGTTGCCGGGTTTTATTCGACGTTCTTCTCAACAGCCATTTTCCCGCGATAGAAGCCACACTCGGGGCACACACGGTGATAAAGCACGGGCGAGCCGCAGTTCGCGCAAGTCACGACCGTCGGAACGGCGGCCTTATAATGAGTTCTTCTTTTGTCCCGTCTCGTCGAAGAGACCTTGTGTTTAGGATGTGCCATATTTCAATTACAAATAAATTACAAATCGACCGCAAGGTGTTTCAGCACCTCGGGATCACAATCCCCCCTATCCCGATGCACCTTCACCAACGGCAGCCCCAAAATGATGCTTTCATAAATGTACTGCTCCAAATCCACCTCGCCGCCAATAACCTCAAATCCCACCTCCTCACGCCACCGTACCGGCAGCGTACAATCCCCCAAACACCGATCACAAGGCATCGTCACCTCCCCCTCGATC